>OKST01001650.1_pt1 | contig 9647 bp, 6 predicted proteins | sample 1606341 | NCBI WGS metagenome assembly OKST01 (sample SAMEA3879563, study PRJEB24766) | human gut metagenome | biome: human-associated habitat; feature: feces | place: USA | collected 1985/1987 | reverse complement strand
CCTTTTTGATGAATTTGGCAGGTACGCCACCCCAGATGCTTCCCGGTTCTATTACGGTGTTGCTAAGTACCAATGAGCCGGCGGCTACAATGGCGCCTTCGCCTACTACGACATGGTCCAGAATGGTAGACCCCATGCCTATAAGTGCATAATCCCTGATTGCAGCTCCGTGGATGGTTACATTGTGGCCTACGGATACATGGTCGCCTATTTCAATGGTGGATTTCTCGTATAAGGTGTGCAGTACGCTTCCGTCTTGGATGTTTACACCGTTTCCGATGCGGATGGAGTTAACATCTCCGCGCAGTACGGTACTGAACCAGATGCTGCAATCCCGTCCCATTTTTACATCTCCGATGATAGTAGCGTTATCTGCTAAAAAACAATTCTCTCCGATTTCCGGAGTGAAACCTCTTACTGATTTTATTAGTGCCATTTTCTTTCTGTTGGTTATCGGTTAATAATTAATGGTTTACATGCTTCTTTCAGCCACTCTTTTTCGTCCCCTTCCAGATAAGGAGAAATCTTCTCATACACTTCTTTGTGGTAATTATTCAGCAGCTCGACATCTTTCTCCGTCATATACTGCGTATCGATACCGTCGAGGTCGATCGGAACCATGGTAACGAACTCAAAGCGCATGAACTGGCCATACATGTTCTTTTCTGCTTTGCGGCAGAGCATCAGGTTCTCGGTACGGATACCGTGGCTTCCTTCAATATAGATACCTGGTTCGTCGGAGGTCAGCATACCTTCCTCGAGAACGGCATTTTCCATGCGCTCCGGAACCATTTTCCAGCGGAAACCGTTTGGACGCTCATGGACATTTAAGAGATAGCCGACGCCGTGGCCGGTTCCGTGATTGAAGTCAAGACCTCTCTCCCAGAATGCCTGTCTTGCAAGGTAATCAAGGTTGATACCGATGCAGCCGTGGAGGAATTTTGCATTTCCAAGACGAAGGGTTCCCATCGCAGTGATGGTGAAATGTTCTTTTTCTTCCTCGGTCAGCGGTCCAACTACGATTGTTCTGGTAATATCGGTCGTTCCCTCATAATACTGTCCGCCGGAGTCCACCAGGTACATGCCTTTTGGCTGCAGAACAGAGAAATCGTCTTTCGTTGCCTGATAATGGCACATAGCAGCATTCGGGCCGTAAGCGGAAATCGTTCCGAAGCTTGGCTCAATAAAGCCTTCCTGCTCCTTCCGGAAGGATTCCAGTTTTTCAGCAACGGAAACCTCATTCATTGGGATCTTACCGATATTCTTCTTTAACCAGTATACGAAACGGGTAACGGCAACGCCGTCTTTGATGTGGGCTTTTCGGATGTTTTCCATCTCAACCGGTGTTTTGACTGCTTTTAAAGAAGAAGCCGGGTTCATGACATTGACAATCGTATTGCTGCCCATGACACTCTGGCAGATCGTGTAGTTGACTTTGGCTTTCTCCAGAAGAATGGTTTTTCCTGTGATGCCGGAAACAAAATCATAAACAGCATCGTATGGATGAAGGGAAATGTCAAGATCAGCAAGATACTGTTTTACTTTCTCATTTAAGGTTTCTTCCTGAATGAACAGATGACTCTCGGTTTCTGTCAGTACGAGATAGGAGAGGACAACCGGGTTGCATGGAATATCGTTTCCACGGATATTCAGCATCCAGGCGATATCATCCAGTGCAGTCAGAATATGCACTTCGGCACCGTTCTCTTTCATCTTTTCGCGTACTTTTGCAAGACGCTCCGCAGCGGATTCACCGGTATATTTTGCATCAAGGATCCACACGGGTTCTGCGGAAAGTGCCGGGCGGTCCGACCAGATCTCACCGATCAGGTCGCTTCGATAGGAAAGAAAACGCTCCGGAAGTGTTTTCTCCAGTGCTTCGCCGAGCATTTCATTGACAACGCGGCCGTCAAAACCAATGGTCATGCCCTCTTTTGTATTTGCCGCCAGGTATTCCTCTACCGTCGGAACGCCTTCCTGGCCCATTTTCATTAAGGTAACGCCGGTTCCGGCAAGTTCTTTGGCTGCTTGTACGAAGTAGCGGCCGTCGGTCCAGAGGCACGCTTCATCCTGGGTAATAACGGCGGTTCCGGCAGAACCGGTAAAGCCTGTGATATACGTTCTTGCTTTAAAGTAAGTTCCTACATATTCAGATTCATGGTAATCGGCGGTCGGAACCAGATAAGCGTCCACGCCGTAGGCTCTCATTTTTTCGCGGAGAGCAGCTAATCTTTCTGGTATCATAGTTTTTTCCTCATCTTTCTTTTCGAAAAATAATGTCGACATTTTTAAATGGGATGCCAACATTTTTATTCTATCACATTTTCCAAATCTGTCAAAGTGATGATTGAGAATTTGTCTCACTGTTTTCCTGTTTTTGCGAAAATTTTTGTGCATTTGGAGATTTTTCCTATTTTTCAAGAGCTTTTTTGTACCATTTTCTGCACAAAAGAAGTAAGATAGGAAGAAAGAAAAAGCGTGGTGAAACTACGCGAAGAAGCAGAAACTATGTAAGAAAGGGGGACATACTGTAATGCATACAATATGTCTGAAAGACAACTGGACCTTAACGGTCCTTGGAAAAAATGTTTACGATATTCCAGAGACTCCAATTGAGACAAAGGTTCCGTCTACCGTTTACGGCACACTTCTGGAAAAAGGTCTGATCCCGGATCCGTTTTATCGTGACAATGAACTCGACGCACTGAAACTGATGGAGAACGATTTCGCATACGAGACAGAAATTGTAATCGGAGAGGAAGACAGAAAAGCGGACCGCCTGTTTTTACATTTTGACGGAATTGATACGATCGCGGATGTTTATCTGAACGGAGAGAAAATCGGCTCCGCAGACAACATGAACCGTGTCTGGGAGTACGATATTACCGATCTTGTTGCAGGTGATGCAGCCGATACCGTATATCAGGTAAAAGTGATTCTGCATTCCCCGACCAAATTCATTGCGGAAGAAGATACAAAATGCCCGGTTGGCGGATCCTCCGATGCAATGCCGGGATTCCCGCATATCCGTAAAGCAGCGTGCATGTACGGCTGGGACTGGGGCCCGCGTCTTCCAGATGCAGGACTGTTCCGTGAAGCTTCCGTTCTCGCAGTAAAAACAGCCCGTCTGGCGCAGGTATTTGTAGGCCAGGAGCATCACGTAACCGGAAAAACGGTTCACGGAAACGTTGTTGATTCTGTTCGCCTGACGGCAGATGCTGAGATCGAGTGGATGCCGGGAGTTACCAACGGAAATGTAAAAATTGTCATGACGGTTACTTCTCCGGATGGAAAAACCGTTCTGACCGCAGAAAGCGGCAGCATCGATCCGCTGACCCATTCAGCACCGGCAAAGAATCTGACTGGTCTTACGTGTGAGCTTCGCAGCAACCATGTACAGGCTTCTCTTACCGTAGAAAATCCGGAGCTGTGGTGGCCGAACGGTTACGGCGCACAGGCACTGTATCAGGTAAAGGTAGCGCTTGTTGCAGAGGATACCCTGGATACCTGGGAGAAAAAAATGGGTCTTCGCACCATCACGGTCAATACCGATCCGATGGAAGATGAAGTTTATGATGAACACATGACCGGACAGGCACCAGATTACGACGACGGCGACAACATGGTTATGACAAACGGTGAGAAGAAAGTAATTATCACCGATAAAGCAGCAAAGACGGTAAAAGGCCGCAACTTTGCATATGAAATCAACGGACTGCAGATTTTCGCGATGGGCGCGGATTACATTCCGGAGGATAATATTTTAACCCGCCAGACGAGAGAACGTACCGATCTGCTGTTAAAATCTGCACAGGAAGCAAACTTCAATTCCCTGCGTATATGGGGCGGCGGATACTTCCTCGATGACTTCTTCTATGATGTCTGCGATGAGAGAGGACTTCTGATCTGGCATGACTTCATGTTTGCCTGCGCTTCCTATGAGCTGTCAGATCATTTTGAGGAGAATATCTCCACAGAAATCCGTCAGAATGTACGCAGACTTCGTTCTCATGCAAGCATTGCTCTGTGGTGCGGAAACAATGAGATGGAGACACAGTATGAAATGCTGGCATGGCCGAAATCCAAGAAACAGTATTACGATTATATCCATCTGTATGAGTACATCATTCCGAAAATCGTCAAAGAAGAGGATCCGGAGAAATTCTACTGGCCGTCATCCCCGTCTTCAGGTGGAAATTACGAAAACAGCAATGCGGAAAATGTCGGCGATACCCATTACTGGGGCGTATGGCACGGAAGCGAGCCGTTTACCGCTTATCGTTCCCACCATTACCGTTTCCTGTCCGAGTTCGGATTCCAGTCCTTCCCGTCCCTGCAGACCGTAAAACGATTTACGGAAGACGGCGACCGCAACATCTTCTCACGCGTTATGGAAATGCACCAGAGAAATACGGCTGCCAACGGAAAGATCCTGAACTATATCTCACAGACCTACCTGTACCCGAAGAACTTCGATGAGCTTCTTTACTGCTCACAGCTTCTTCAGGCAGATGCCATCCGCTACGGCGTAGAGCATTTCCGCCGCTTCCGCGGTACCTGCATGGGTGCTGTTGTATGGCAGCTGAACGATATCTGGCCGGTGGCATCCTGGGCAAGCGTCGATTACTACGGAAACTGGAAAGCCCTGCAGTACGCAGAGAAGAAGATGTTTGCACCGGTTCTGCTTTCCTGCGAGGAGCATGGAGAGATTGACCAGAAACCGTTTGTCAACACATTGCCGCATCCGATCGATGTCAGTGCAGATCTTCACGTTGCGAATGAAACGGGTGAGCCGATTGTTGGAACCGTAAAATGGTCTCTGCGCCGTCCGGATTCTTCCGTAGTCAAAGAGGGAATCTTCGAGGTCAACGCACCGGCCTACGGCGGACAGTGGATGCCGCATCTTGATTTCAACGGTCAGGATCCGCTGGAAGTTCATCTGACGTATGAGCTGGTTGTCGATGGAAACGTCGTATCTTCCGGATCGACGCTGTTCTGTGCACCGAAGCATTACCATTTCGCAGATCCGAAACTTTCCGTATCGGTAGACGGCGATACCGTAACCGTAACGGCAGAGAACTTCGCAAAATCTGTCAGCGTAGAGACCGAAAACGGTGTGCTTCGCCTGGACGATAACTTCGTTGATATGGAAGCAGGAACAAAGACCTTCCGTATTCTGCCGACCGCAGACTTCACCGCCAAGGGAACCGACGTATCGGGCGCATATCGCGTACGAAGCGTATACGAGACAGCAGAACGATAAGGCATGGAAAAGGGCACGCAAAATGAATGCGTGCCCTTTTCTGAAAAATAACGTTATTTATTTTTTTCTGCCTGGATTTTTCTGGCCTGTTTCGGTGTGATTCCTTTTATTTTTTTATAACACCGGATGAAATAGCTGCAGTCCGGATAGCCGACTTCTCTGGCAATAAAAGAAACATCGTGACTGGAAAAAAGCAGCATGTTTTCTGCCGCATTGATTCGGGTTGCCGTAATATATTCTTTGCAGGTCATATTGTAGCGGCGGTAAAAATTCATGGAAAATGTGGAGTGCGACATGTTGCACATGGCGGCAAGTTTCTCTACGGTCAGTTCTTCAAAATAATGGGAATCAATGTATTCGGAAATCAGGTCAAAACTGATTTCGTAGGAAGGATGCACGCCGGGAGACGGAAAAGAAGTCCCGCTTTTCTGCCAGTTCCGTACAAAACGGCTGATGATTTTCCGAAGATCCGCTGTAAGAATCATGGAATAGCCAAGCTCTTTATCCCGGTATTCCGTAAGAATATCCGAAAAAAGAGGAAAAAGGTCCATTTTCCGTACCTGCTCCGGAGAAAAAATACAGGGGCAGCGGAACGTGTGGATGCCGTGCAGAATCGAACGCAAATCCAGCTCATCCGTCTTGCAGGTGGGCAGAAGATTGGGGTCAAATTTAATCACATCATACTGCACCGGAACAGACCCCTTTGCAAGCGCGATGGAATGAACGCATTTGGGCGGAAAAAGGATCACAGATCCTTCCGTTCCGATGGATGTCACATTATCAAGGGAAACCTCAATTTCTCCTTTCAGAACGTAGAGAAGTTCTACATAATAGTGCCAGTGAGCAGGAATCGGAAGGGAATCCCGCGTGCTGTCAAAAAGAAAAGCCTCATAAGGAGAGGCGATGGGGTCGATATATTCATATAAGTTATTCATAGATGTCTCACTTTTCGTTCGTAGTGGATGTTCCATACTGACTGTGGATGGAAACAAACTTCTTTTAGTATATAGTGATTTTATATGATTTGCAAGAAGGAATGAAGAAAGGAAAGGTTACAAGATTATCATCATGCAAAAAACAACAAATGATATGACGCAGGGCAACAGCATGAAGCTGATTTTTCAGTTTTTTCTGCCGATTCTGATCGGAAATCTTTTTCAGCAGCTTTACAGCTTTGTGGATTCCATGGTCGTTGGAAAGGGGATCGGAGATGTGGCCCTGGCAGCGGTTGGAAATACCAGTTCGGTACATTTTTTGATTCTCGGCTTTGCCATGGGGCTTACCGGAGGACTTGGGATCTGTATTTCCCACTCCTTTGGAGCGAATGATATCGAAAAACTGCGGAAAGAAATTGCGATGTCGGTTTATATCTGCCTTGCCATTGGAATTGTAATTACGGTGGGCAGTCTGTTTTGGATGCGCCGTCTGTTTGTCTTTCTCCAGACACCGGAGGATATGATGACAGACACTCTGGTTTATTTTGGAACCATTCTGGCGGGCAGTACCGTTACCATTTTTAATAACTTTGCCATGACGCTGCTCCGGTCCGTCGGAAACAGTAAAGTGCCGCTGGCTTCTATGATTGTTTCGTCGGTGGTCAATATTGTGCTGGATCTTCTATTTGTATTTCCGTTTGGCATGGGCGTGTTTGGAGCGGCGCTTGCAACGGTCCTGGCGCAGGTAGTTTCTGCCCTTTACTGTCTGGTATATATCCGGCGCGCCGCAGAACTGCTTCCGCGGAAAACAGACTGGAGGGCAGATGGTGTACTTCTTGGCGCACTCGTTGGAAAAGGCCTGCCGGTAGCTGTGATGAATTCTGTAACTGCGGTGGGCGGTATGGTCCTTCAGGTTTTTGTCAATCAGATGGGAACGGCTTATGTCGCAGCTTATGCTGCATGTATGAAGGTGTGCGGTCTGTTCGAGCAGCCGGGTATAACACTTGGACTTGCACTTCTGACTTTTACAGGACAAAATTATGGAGCCGGAAAATACGACCGGATCAAACAGGGAGTCAGGGCAGGTGTCGTGCTTTCTGTCCTTGTCAATCTTCCTTTTGCAGCACTGGAAATTTTCTGCCCGAAGCTTCTGGCATCCCTGATGCTGAATGATGCGACAGTCATTTCCTATACCTGTATCTTTCTGCCGGTTACCGGAGTTGCCCTGTTCGCCCTTGGCTGGCTGTTTGTCTTCCGAAACGCCTGCCAGGGAATGGGAAAAACAGTTCTGCCGATGGTGTCCGGGATTGTGGAGGTTGCCATGCGCGTCATGGTTGTGCTGCTTTTAGCACCGCGCCTTGCGTTCCGCGGAGTGGCATTCGCAGAAATTTCCGCATGGGTCGGAGCTGGAGTTATGCTTATGATTACCTACTTCTTTTATCAGAGGCGGCTCTCCGGGAAAACTCCAGATGTGAGAGGATAAAAGGAGAAGTTATATATAAAAACCCTGCCTGCACAGCTTTGTAACATAGTCTTTTCAAAGACTGAAAAACTGTGCGGGCAGGGTCTTTTGGTTAAACAAGCGTTCCCATATAGTAGAAGCCGCGGCATTCGTCCAGGGAAACGTTCCGCAGCGTTCCGATCATCGAAGCATCTCCCGGGAAATGAACCAGCGTATTGTTGCTCATACGGCCGGTGACAAGAGAAGCGTCCTGCTCATTGATACTTTCCACCAGAACTTCCTGTACGGTATGAAGATGTCTTGCGGTTACCTCGCGGGAAATTTCCTGGACCTCGGCAAGAAGACGGTCAAAACGGTCTTTTACAACATCCACCGGGATCTGGTCTTCCATGGCAGCTGCCGGTGTTCCGGTTCTTCTGGAATACTGGAAGGTAAACGCGCTGTCGTAACGAACGCGGCGGACCACATCCAGTGTTTCCAGAAAATCTTCTTCGGTCTCACCAGGGAAACCAACGATAATATCTGTTGTCAGAGAAATATCCGGCACTTTTGCGCGGATTCGGTCTACCAGGTCGAGATACTGCTCTTTGGTATAACGGCGGTTCATCAGTTTTAAGATACGGCTGCTTCCGGACTGGAGCGGAAGATGAAGATGGAGGCAGACCTTCTCGCAGTCGCGCATTGCATCGATCAGTTCTTCCGAGAGATCCTTCGGATGTGAGGTCATGAAACGGATGCGTTTCAGCCCTTCAATCTGATTTGCCTTGCGCAGAAGCTGTGCAAACGTCATCGGCTCCTCGAGATTCTTTCCGTAGGAATTGACATTCTGACCAAGCAGCATGATTTCAACAACGCCGTCTGCAACGAGGCGTTTGATCTCTGCGATGATTTCCTCCGGCTTCCGGCTGCGTTCGCGGCCGCGCACATACGGTACGATACAGTAGCTGCAGAAATTATTGCATCCGAACATGATATTGACGCCGGATTTAAACGAATACTTCCGCTCTACCGGGAGGTCCTCCACGATCTGGTCCGTGTCCTTCCAGATATCAATCGTCATGGAATCCGATTCCATCGCCGTCACAATCAGCTCTGCAAATTTGTAGATATTATGTGTTCCGAAGATCAGATCCACAAAGCGGTAGCTTTCTTTTAATTTTTCAACAACTACCGTCTCCTGCATCATGCAGCCGCAGAGTCCGATCAGCATATGTGGATTTTTCTTTTTATAATTCTGGAGTACCCCGAGTCTTCCATAGACTTTGTTATTTGCATTTTCACGCACCGTGCAGGTATTGTAAATAACAAAATCCGCGTCCTCCGTATCCGTCTCCACATAACCGATGCGCTCTAAGATACCGACAAGCTTCTCAGAATCGCGCGCGTTCATCTGGCAGCCGAACGTCGTGACATGAAAGGTCAGCGGACTGCCTTTTTTTGCAGCGAGCTGTTCCACATAATTTTTAGCAATGTCCATAAAGTAATACTGACGCTCCGGCTCGCTCTGCGGGATCTGCTTTTTATCGATTATTTCAATGTCTATTTTCTTTTTCATCTTCATCCTTACCATCTACGGACGTGTCTGCCCGTTTCCATATATAATATATTTTGTGCTGGTCAGCGCATCCAGTCCCATCGGTCCTCTTGCGTGAAGCTTCTGGGTACTGATGCCGATCTCCGCGCCAAATCCAAATTCAAATCCGTCTGAAAAACGCGTCGATGCGTTGACATAGACTCAGGCAGCATCGATCTCATCCAGGAACCGCTGCGCGTTCGTGTAGTTTTCTGTGATGATTGCCTCCGAATGCCCGGTATTGTAGCGGTTGATGTGTGCGATCGCCTCGTCGAGGGACGACACCGTCTTCACGGAGATCATATAATCGAGATACTCCCTGCCCCAGTCTTCCTCCGTCGCCGCCGACAACAGTTCCTTTTTCAGTTCTCCACCATTTGCCGCCTCCCGGCGCTCTGCCGCTGCAAGACTTTT
>OKST01001646.1_pt1 | contig 9657 bp, 7 predicted proteins | sample 1606341 | NCBI WGS metagenome assembly OKST01 (sample SAMEA3879563, study PRJEB24766) | human gut metagenome | biome: human-associated habitat; feature: feces | place: USA | collected 1985/1987 | reverse complement strand
TGCCGCAGGCCCTCTTTTTTTAGACGAAAGGCTTACAGATCCAGCTTCAGGTCGCCGGGCTTGATCCAGCCCCACTTCCGCAGAGGCATGGCGAACAGCCACGTCAGCACCGCCGGCAACACGAAGGAGATCAGCGCCAGCCCCAGCCAGTCCATGGCGCCGATGCCGGGTTTCAGTCCGGCGGCCACGTCGCTGACCCAGCCGGTATATACGCCGATCTGCCCCACCAACCCGCAGGTGCCCATGCCGCTGGACACGGCGGGGCCGTTCATTTGCAGCCCAAAGATGCAGGTGGCGATGGGGCCGGTGACGGCGGCGGCCAGCGTGGGGGGGATCCAGACACGGGGATTGCGGACGATGTTGCCCATTTGCAGCATACTGGTGCCAAGTCCCTGCGCCGCCAGACCGCCCCAGCGGTTCTCCGGGAAGCTCATGACGGCGAAGCCGATCATCTGGGCACAGCAGCCTGCTACGGCGGCGCCGCCGGCCAGACCCGTCAGGCCCAGCGCCAGACAGATGGCGGCGGAGGAGATGGGAAGGGTCAGGGCCACGCCGATGACCACGGAGACGATGATCCCCATGAAGAAGGGCTGGAGCTCCGTGGCCCACATGATGGCCTGTCCCACGGCGGAGGCGGCCTTGCCCACCGGGGCGGCAATGAGGGCGGCGAAGCCGATGCCCGCCAGCACCGTGACGATGGGCGTCACCAGAATATCGATCTTAGTCTCCTTACTGACGGCCTTACCCAGCTCGGCGGCCAGAATGGTGACGAACAGCACCGCCAGCGGGCCGCCGGCTCCACCCATGGAGTTGGTGGCGAAGCCCACGGGGATCAGGGAGAACAGCACCAGCGGCGGGGCCTCCAGTGCCCGGCCGATGGCTACCGCCATGCCGGGGCCCACCATGGCGGAGCACAGGCTGCCGATGGTGTAGGCCACGGCCCCCTCGCCCTTGCCGATGGTGACGATGCTCTCCGTCAGGAAGCCGATGTGCAGCTGCGTCCCCAGAGTGTTGAGGATGGTCCCCACCAGCAGGGTGCAGAAGAGACCCTGCGCCATAGCTCCCATGGCGTCGATAAAGTAGCGCTTGGCGGAGAATGCGATGTTCTTCCGGGCCAGAAATGCTTTGAATTTGTTCATGAGTGTCCCTCTCTTATTGGTAAACTTTGGTGTCTTGACACATGACAGCTTCCATATATTATAGCGGCTCTTTTCCATTTGTCAACAGAAAAATTCCCGGCGGAGGGAGGGCCTCCGCCGGGAAAAGAGGAAATGGTCGTTCTTTTAGGGCCGGTGGTCACTCCACCAGAAAGCCCCGCTGGCGCAGAAGCTGCAGCAGATGCTCATAGGCGGTCTCGTCCGGGCAGGAGAGGGTGTGCAGATGCACGCCGCCGGTGAGCTGGGACAGGGGGGCGGCCCCGTCCATGCGCTTCATGAATTGATCCACGTCCAGACGGCTGGACAGGTGCAGGGGAGCGGTAAGCTGCCCGTAGACCGGGTGCTCCACGATGACGTCCACCACGGTACAGCCGCAGTCCACCATGGCGTCGAGCTCGTCCCGTGTCTCCTCGGCAGAGTGCGTACAGGCGATGCGGCGCAGCAGGCCATTTTGTGCGGGGATCACATAGCCCCGTGCGGTGGCGGTGATCTCCTGACCGGCGGCACGCAGCAGGGCGATATCCCCCACGATGATCTGACGGCTGACGCCCAGCTCCTGGGAAAGAGTCGTGGCGCTGATAGGCGCTTGGGATGCGGAAAGTAGCCGGGCGATTTGCTGGCGGCGCTCCGAAGCAGTCATAGCAGACATGGCAAGGTCTCCTCTTTTGAAAATCTCTGGTCATTATACACCAACTGCCATTTTTTGGCAAGCACTTTTTAGCGTATAGAGAGACTGTTTTCTGTTATGTGACGAAAACGTGACGAAACTATGGGGGATTTGGCGGAAAGGATTTCACTATCTGCGCTGTGTATGCGAAAATCGCTGTAAAATGGGATCATGAAACCTTACTAATATGAGATAAAATGAATGTGGATGCTAAAAATTCAGCGGCGGGAGGGCGTGGAATGATCCCGACGACAGAAAGCGGCAGGCTTTTTCCCGGCGGGCGAATTGACAAGGGGAGCGGTGTGTGTTACAATTTGGTTACAAGTGTATGGTTCTATTAAAGAAGGGAGTTATTCAAATGGCTGAAAACAAAAAGACCGAGGGTCTCATCTATAAAAACCACCCTCTGCGCCGTATCGACAACATCATTTACTACGGCAGCATGGCGGACAAGTACATCATTATGCTGCAGATCCTGGACACCAAGAAGGAGCAGGACATGGACGTGGCCACCCGTGTGTCCGTGCAGCTGCAGCTGACGGATCCCGACCTGAAGTCCCGTGACCGGGTGGTGAAGAAGTCCGAGAAGGACAGCCTGTACGCAGCCATGGACGTGGGCTCCATCTGGCTGGAGCGGGCTCTGGCCGGGAAATAAGCGGGTGTCCGGCATGACACGAAAATTCCTGCTGGCGGCGCTGGTGATCCTGCTGGCGGCTTTGTGTACGGTACATCTCACCACGGAGCGCACGCCGCCGGAGAATGTGGTTTCCCCCGCCGTCCACTTGGGCATGGTGGTGCCAAGAGAGGCGCTGGAGAAGCTGAAGGCGGCGGAGACTGCGGCTCTGGCGGCCCCCCAGACGGCGGAGCCGACGGCAGACGTGACAGCGGAGCCTGCGGAGGAGGAGAGCCTTCCGGCGACGGATACCTCCGTGCTGGCGGCGGCTGTCACCACTGACGCCCTCTACATCCGCCGCAGCGGCGATTGGGACGCCGAGGCGCTGGCGCTGGTGGACTATGGCACCACGGTGGCCGTCACGGGAAAGAGCGGCGGCTGGTATCAGGTGCGCTACGACGGCATCGAGGGCTATCTCTCCGGGGAATATCTGGACCTGCGAACCTCCGGCCTGACCGGCTACGGACAGGTGACGGCGGATGCACTGAATCTGCGCTCCGGGGCCGGTACCGGCTATGAAACGGTGACATCCCTCCCCAATGGGGCGTGGGTGTCGGTGTCCGGATTTGAAAACGGCTGGTTTTATGTAGACTACGACGGGGTGAGCGGCTACGTCTCCGGGGACTATCTGGAGCTGTCTGCCTCACGGCCCCAGCCCGGGGGAGATACGTCCTCCGACAGTGGTTCCTCCGGCGGCTCCGGCGATCTGCCCAGCGGCGGCGACGCCGGAACGGTTTCCGGATCGGCGTCGGATCTGGTGGCGCTGGCCCTGTCCTATCAGGGGGTGCCTTACGCCTATGGCGGGGCGTCTCCCAGCGGCTTTGACTGCTCCGGCTATACCATGTACATCTATCAGCGGTTTGGGGTGTATCTGCCACACGGGGCCACGGATCAGCTGAGCTACGGCATGGCGGTGGGCTTCGGGGAACTGCAGCCGGGGGATCTGGTGTTCTTTCAGGATGCGGATTTCTCCTCCAGCGCCGCCTCCCACTGCGGCATCTACATCGGAGACGGGCAGTTCATCCACGCCACCTCCGATTCCCGCTTCAACTGTGTGAAGATCACATCCTTCAGCGAGAGCTACTATGCCAGCCACTTCCTGACGGGCCGGCGGTTGTTCTGAGGGGATAAGAGAACAAAAAGCATCGCATCTGCATAGCAGATGCGATGCTTTTTTACTATTTCTATCGTGTTATGTTACCTATCAGAACAGGCCGGAGATGACGCCGTTTTCGTCCACGTCGATGGCCTCTGCCGCCGGGGTCTTGGGCAGACCCGGCATGGTGAGAATGTCCCCCGTCAGGGCCACGATGAACCCGGCTCCGGCGGAGACCTTCACCTTCCGCACCGTCAAGATGAAGTCCTGAGGGGCCCCCAGCTTTGTGGGGTCATCGGAAAGACTGTACTGGGTCTTGGCCACGCACACCGGCAGGCCGCCGAAGCCCAGCTCCGTCAGGCGGTTGATCTCCCGGTCGGCCTCCTCGGTATAGGCCACATTGCGGCCACCGTAGACCCTTTGGGTCAGGGCCAGCAGCTTGTCCCGAATGGGGAGAGCGGCATCGTAGGCGAAGCGGAAGTGATTCTCCCGCTCCAGCGACCGCAGAACGCCGCAGGCCAGCTCCATGCCGCCCCGGCTGCCCTTCTCCCACACCTCCGATAGGGCCACCTCCGCCCCGTAGGCGGCGCAGGCCTCCTGCACCAGTGCCAGCTCTGCCGCCGTGTCGCTGGTGAAGCGGTTCAGGGCCACCACCGCCGGCAGGCCATAGACCTGCGTAATGTTCTCGATGTGCCGCAGCAGATTGGGGATGCCTCGGCGCAGGGCTGCCGTGTCCTCCGTGGCCAGCTGGGTCTTATCGGCGCCCCCGTGGAGTTTCAGGGCCCGGACCGTGGCCACGATCACCACTGCATCCGGCCGCAGTCCCGATCCGCGGCACTTGATATCCAGAAACTTTTCGGCCCCCAGATCAGCGCCGAAGCCCGCCTCCGTTACCACATAGTCCCCCAGCCGCAGGGCGGCCTTGGTGGCGGCCACGCTGTTGCAGCCGTGGGCGATGTTGGCGAAGGGACCGCCGTGGATAATGGCGGGAGTCCCCTCCAGCGACTGGGCCAGATTGGGGCGGATGGCGTCCTTCAATAGGGCAGCCATGGCCCCCGCCGCCTTCAGGTCGCCGGCAGTCACCGGCTGGCCGTGGCCGTTGTATCCCACGATCATCCGGGCCAGACGAGCCTTCAAGTCCGCTAAATTTTCCGCCAGACACAGCACCGCCATGACCTCCGTAGCCACAGTGATGTCAAAGCCTTCCTCACGGGGTACGCCGTTTCCCTTGCCCCCCAAGCCGCAGAGAATGTACCGCAGCTGGCGGTCGTTCATGTCCACGCAGCGCCGCCACGTCACCTGTTGGATGTCCAGAGCGTTGCCCTGATAGATGTGGTTATCCACCATGGCCGCCAGCAGGTTGTTGGCGGCGCCGATGGCGTGGAAGTCGCCGGTGAAATGGAGGTTGATGTCCTCCATGGGGGCCACCTGCGCCCAGCCGCCGCCGGTGGCTCCGCCCTTGAGGCCGAACACCGGCCCCAGAGACGGCTCCCGCAGAGCCAGCACCGTCTTTTTCCCCAGCGCCGACAGGCTGTCCGCCAGCCCAATGCTGGTGGTGGTCTTCCCCTCCCCGGCGGCAGTGGGGTTGATGGCTGTGACCAGGATCAGCTTCCCGGTCTGGGGTTTGCCCGCTGTGGCGGAGGGCAGCAGCTTGGCCTTATAGCGGCCGTACTGTTCGAGATAGGATTCGTCGATACCGGCGGTGGCGGCGATGTCCGCGATCGGGTGCATCCGGCACTGCTGGGCGATCTCAATATCCGTCATCATGTTGCGAGCCCTCCCTTATCAAATGTCAAAGTACTTCTTCGCGGACCGGAACAGCTTCATATCGTAGCAGCCGTCCACGTTCTGATACAGACCGTCGCCGATGCGCTCGGCGTGGCCCATCTTGCCGAGGACGCGGCCGTCCGGGGACGTGATGCCCTCGATGGCCCAGATCGAACCGTTGGGGTTGACGTCCACGTCCATGCCGGGCACGCCGTCGGCGTCCACGTACTGCGTGATGATCTGGCCGTTGTCGGCGAGCTTGCGCACGAGCTCCTCACTGCACAGGAAGCGGCCCTCACCGTGGGAGATGGGGACGGTGTACACGTCGCCGACCTGCGTGCCGGCCAGCCACGGAGAGCGGTTGGAGGCGATGCGGGTGCGCACCAGACGCGACTGGTGGCGGCCGATCGTGTTGAAGGTCAGCGTCGGGCAGGCGTCGGTCATCGGCACGATGTCGCCATACGGAACCAGACCCAGCTTGATGAGCGCCTGGAAGCCGTTGCAGATGCCGAGCATCAGGCCGTCGCGGTGGTCGAGCAGCTCAGTCACCGCGTCGCGCACGCGGGGGCTGCGCAGGGTGGTGGCAATAAATTTGCCGGAGCCATCCGGCTCGTCGCCGCCGCTGAAGCCGCCGGGCAACATAACGATCTGTGCCTGCTTTATGAGCTTTGCCAGTGCCTCGGTGGATTCATCAATCGCCTGCGGCGTGAGGTTGCGCATCACGATCACCTGGGCTTCGCCGCCTGCGCGCTCAAAAGCGCGGGCCGTATCATACTCGCAGTTGGTGCCCGGGAAGACCGGGATCACCACGCGCGGTTTTGCCATTTTGATCGCGGGCGCTCTGCCGGAGCGCTCCGTATAGAGCGGGATTTCCGCCTGCATGGAGGGCTCCTCCGCCTTGGTCGGGAATACGGGCTCAAGCGTACCCGTCCAAGCGTCGATGAGCGTATCGACTGGGAGCGTCTCCCCGTCGATTGCAAACTGGCCGTCGTCCGCCGTTACGCCCAACTCCGTAAACTGGAAGCCGTCGAGCGAGACGCCGTCGGCCAGCTCCGCCACAATGGAGGCGCATTCCGGCGCAAAGAGGGTTTCGGCGGTCAGGCCGTCCGCAAAGCGGAAGCCCAGCTTGTCGCCGAACGCCATGCGGCACACGTTTGCCGCCGCGCCGCCCTCTTTGTTGTACCAGCCGCCGAAGTCGTAGCCCGTTTTGCTTGTTTCGGCAAGCTCCGCCTTGTCGCCCACCGCCAGATAAAGCGGGGCGACCGCTTCGCCTCCCATAGCGTCCAAGCTCAACGTATGCGCCCACACCTTGAGAGAAGTCCAAACCGGCTCGCTTTCGTCCTCGGTGTTTTCGTCCGCGCATCTGACCTCTATCAGGTTTTCGCCCGCTTTTGTCAGTTTTATCTCGGCGAAGTTGACTCCGCCCGCAACTCCGAATGCGGAACCGCCGTTTATCCTCACCTCATAGGAGGAAACGCCCGCGACATAGTCCCAGGAAATTACGTTTCTGAAATAGCGCAGGTTTGTCGCCTGCGTCTGCCAGCCGAAAACCGTTTCGTCGCTCCACTTGGATTCGGATTCTCCCGCAGCCTTGATTTTGAGGGAATAATATCCGCCCTTCGACCATGCAATGTCGGTGTCCGAAAACGGCAGGCAGTTCTCGTCAGTCTCGAAGTTTTTGCCGTCAATCTTGACTATGTACGACGTAGCGTCGGCAACGACGTTCCAGCTTATCCTGTCGGCGGATACGACAATACCCGACGGAGTGGCAAGCTGATTTTTTTCAAAGACAAACGTCGCCTCGTCCGAAGGAACGAAACCGGGCGTATACGCGCGCACGGCGACGGAAATTTCGCCGGAATACTCTTTGAGGCTGAAACTGTTTCTGCCTCCCGTGGACACGGGCGCGCCTCCGTTTACCGACACGGTATAATCCGAAGCGTCGTCAAGCGCGTCCCACACCAAGAGGTCGCTCTCCGTGTCGAGATGCAGTCCGCTTACGACGGGCAGCTTGCGCAGATAGACAAACGCTCTCGAAACGGACGAAGCATAGCCCTCCGCAGTAGCGGTAACAACAAACACAATGCCTTCAGAACGCATTTTGCAGTTTGAAAAATCGAAATACACCGAAGCGCCGTTATCAAAATGAGTGTGAACGTGATTTTCGTCGCCGCACACGACATCGACGTAATATCTCGCAGCATTGGGCACGGGTTTCCAAATAAGCAATCCGTTGTCCGCAACGGAAAAATCGGACACTCTGTTGAGCGCCTTGTTTTTGTAGTATCTTGAAACCGTGACATCGCCCGCGGTGAGCGTGATTTCATAGTCGCCTGCAATGCCGTTGGCAAAATCCAGCTTTTTGGAGCTGCCCGCCGTCGCGCCGATAGTTTCGTCGACAATGACTGCGCCCAGCGGGTTGACTACTTTAAGCCTGACCGCCGTGCCGACGCCGTCCCAGGAAACACCCTCCGCGCCGACGTAAACCAAAGGCAAAGCCGCGCTTCCCTTTTCCTGCCAGAGGGCGAAAAGCGTGGTGTCCTCGCAAAAAACCATTCCGTCCGCGTACATATAGGACAGTCTGTCCCTGTCCTCGTACATACTTATCCACCAGCCCTTGAATATATATCCCTCGCGCTCGGGCGACGGAACTTCAAGCAGCTTGCCGCCGACAGTCTCCGCTTCGCTCGTTTTGCCGCCGTCGTAATTCAAGTCAAAAGTCACGGCGTACTCCGACTGTCCGTGAACTACCGCGGCAAATCTTGCGTAAACGGTTGTGTCGGAGACGATTGCGGAACCGAAATCGTAAGGTCGGGTAAAGTTTTTGTCGCTATACCAACCGACAAAAACACAATCCGTCTTTTGCGGCTCCGCGACAGGTCTGTCAACAGTCCTTCCGTTTACCACGGACACGGCTTCAACCGCGCTTCCTCCGTCGGTATCGAAGGTCACCGTATAGGTAATTTTGGGCAGAAATACAAGCCGCTCCCCCTTGTACGTCAGCTCAATCCCGCCGTCGGAATATGACGCGGTGAGCTGCCCGTCCTCCTCTTTGAGAAAAGTCAGGGTGAGAACTCCGTTTTCAAGAACGTAAGTACCCGACTTGTTGTCGCCCAAAACAACAAAGGAAAATCTGCTGCCGCTGTTTAAGACAATTTGATACTCCTCTCCGTCGGCGTCGCAATAGTAAACGCCCGTTTCCGGACCTTCCTCGATAGGTTTCGGCTTGCAGCCGCCAAGCACGAGCAGCGCAGCCGCCGCCACGCAAACGAGTAGCAGCAACAAAAACCGTTTCTTTTTAGCCATAGGATTACCTCCTCGATATTTAAACGCCTTCGGCGTTTGAATTACATCAATCGGAGTCGCTTTCGTCAGGATTTCACATTGCGCCAATCTGCGACATATCCATAAGAAAAAATATGCTGTTTAAATATATTATGACTTGCATACAATAAATGACTTAATCATTTATTCGGGTATTATTCATAATTTTGTCGATTATTCTCAGTCTATGAAAAAATCAAGATAAATTCGGATATAAAAATTTTGTTAAAAAATAAACAAATATAATAATCGCCAAAATTCAAGTTATAGTCCGTGCATATTCTACACCAAAATTTTTTCAAACATACTCAAATGTATTTGTACAATTGTCCAATAATAATTGTAAAATAATTTCATTGGCCTGCTCGATTAGCTTAAACATCAAACCGTTACATATTTTCCCTAAAACAATCCTTGCAGCAAAATTTTTTCAGGTTTAATCCGATTTTGTTTTTTCTCATGCGGATTTTTTTCAGGGCAGGCTGAAAGGGGCGCTCCCCTATCGGGAGCGCCCCTTAAAAATACCGATTTTTCAAGACGGCTGAGAAATATAGTTTTCACTGTTTATATTTCTTGCAAACTGTGCGGAAAACCATACGTCGCAGGGTTCCGTCATCCCCTTGATTTCAAACACAAACACCGCTTCGTATTTCTGTCCCGCTTCGTAAGCTTCAAAAGGATAGGATGAAAACCCCGATTCCGTGGCAATTCTTGCGGCAACGGTGTAGTTCAAATTTGTCACGCCTTCGTTTTCAAATTCATAATAATCGAACCATACCACATTGCCGAAACGGTTTACGTCAAAATATATATACACGTTTCCTCTGTTGTTGGCGGTAGTCTGAATATTGCGAACCCTTACATACCAGCGTCCGTCCGACAAGGAGAGCTTGCTCCAATCATTGAAATCCACCTCGTAAGCAGTGTGCAAGCTCCTGCCGTCCTTTGTCTCGGCGTCCGCCCAACGTGCGTA
>OKST01001643.1_pt1 | contig 9659 bp, 9 predicted proteins | sample 1606341 | NCBI WGS metagenome assembly OKST01 (sample SAMEA3879563, study PRJEB24766) | human gut metagenome | biome: human-associated habitat; feature: feces | place: USA | collected 1985/1987 | reverse complement strand
CCTTATCATACAAAAGGAGATATATAAAATGTCTAGAAAGAAAATTATTGCCGGAAACTGGAAAATGAACATGACTCCAAGTGAGGCAGTTAAATTAGTAGAAACCTTAAAACCATTAGTAGCAAACGAAGACGTAGATGTAGTATTCTGCGTACCAGCAATTGATATTATTCCAGCAATGGAAGCAGCAAAAGGTTCTAACATCTGCATCGGTGCAGAGAATATGTATTTTGAAGAGAGCGGAGCATACACAGGAGAAATCTCTCCGGCAATGCTTACAGACGCTGGCGTAAAATACGTTGTATTAGGACATTCTGAGAGAAGAGAATACTTCGCAGAGACCAGCGAGACCGTAAACAAAAAAATGCTGAAAGCTTTCGAGCACGGCATCACCCCGATCATGTGCTGCGGAGAAACTCTGGAGCAGAGAGAGCAGGGTGTAACGATGGATTTCATCCGTCAGCAGGTTAAAGTTGGATTCCAGGGTGTTACAGCAGATCAGGCTAAGACAGCAGTTATCGCTTACGAGCCAATCTGGGCAATCGGAACAGGTAAAACAGCTACAACTGAGCAGGCTCAGGAAGTATGCGCAGGTATTCGTGCATGCATCGCTGAAATCTATGATGAAGCAACAGCAGAAGCAATCCGTATCCAGTACGGCGGATCTGTAAATCCTGCAACAGCACCTGACTTATTCGTTCAGAACGATATCGATGGCGGCCTTGTAGGTGGCGCTTCTCTGAAAGCTGATTTCGGAAAGATCGTAAACTACAAATAAGAATAAAAAACTGATTATAAGCAGATAATCTTTGTGTCCAAACGAGAAATAATATAATGCCCCTGAATACAGGAAAATTGGTAATTTTACTGATTGGATTGTATTCAGGGGATTGTTATAGTTGAAGCAGGTAAGTTACCTGCTTTAATTGCTGTTGCGAATATTTGTTTGGCTATGTCAGACACATAGTATCTTATGAAATTAATATGTATAAAGAAAAAGACAGCTTCATTACTGAAACTGTCTTTTTTATCTGGTGTAAAAATCTGCTGTAAGCTGTTTCTTTTGTACTTTGGGTAAATCTCTTTTGCACGAAAGGAATGCCTCGATACTTTTGTATTTTGACTATTTATCAGGTGTATTTAGTTCATGTATTTTATCTTTTGTATTTTGGAGTATTTCTGAGTTTTTATCCTTGGTGATATAAATTTTTTTCTCTTTGGCAATTCGATGATTTTCTCTTTTGTATGTACAAACTATATCATATTTTTCTACATTCGTCTACAAGTTTCAACAGAAATCAGTCAAAAACATTTCGACAGAATCCCTGCTTTTTCGACATTCGGAGAGGAAATTGACAGATAAATAAAGATTGTCTGATTGCGGGAATCCATTTTCGCTGATATAATGTAAAAAATGTGTAATTATAGAAAGCAGGTTAATATTTTATGGAAGAAAAAGTAACAAAATGTAGTGTATCAAAGAAATGCGGAAGCTGCCAGTATCAGGGTGTTCCTTATAAAGAACAGCTTGCCGCCAAGCAGAAAAGGATGAAGAAGCTTCTTGGAAAGTTTGCAAATGTAAAACCAATCATTGGAATGGATGATCCCTTTTATTATAGAAATAAAGTTCATGCAGTATTTGACAGGGATAAAAAAGGTAATATTATCTGTGGAACCTACGAAGCGAAAACACATAAGGTTGTTCCGATAGAAGAGTGCATGATCGAGGATAAGATCAGTCAGGAAATCATCCGTACAATTCGGGATATGCTGAAATCTTTTAGAATCAAAACATATGATGAGGACACAGGATATGGACTTTTGCGCCATGTGCTGGTGAGAAGAGGGTTTTCCACAGATGAGATCATGGTGGTTCTTGTGATTGGTTCCCCGATCTTTCCTTCAAAAAATAATTTTGTGAAAGCTCTGAGAAAGAAATACCCACAGATTACAACAGTTGTGCTTAACGTCAATGATAAGAAGACCAGTATGGTACTGGGTGAGCGTGATATCGTCATTTATGGAAAAGGATATATCCGGGATACGCTCTGCGGATGTACATTCCGCATTTCTCCGCAGTCTTTTTATCAGGTAAATCCTGTACAGACAGAAATTCTGTATAAGACAGCAATTGAATATGCGGGGCTTGGACGAAAAGAAACAGTGATAGATGCATACTGCGGAATAGGAACAATCGGACTTGTAGCTGCAAAGCGGGCAAAGAATGTCATTGGTGTGGAATTAAATCCGGATGCAGTCCGCGATGCCAGAATCAATGCAAAGGAAAATAAGATTACAAATGCACGTTTCTATCAGGGAGATGCAGGAGAATTTATGGAAAATATGGCAGAAAACGGAGAACATGCAGATGTTGTGTTTATGGATCCACCCCGTACAGGCAGTGATAAAAAGTTTATGTCCTCTGTTATCAAACTGAATCCATCAAGAATCGTATATATCTCCTGTGGACCGGAAACACTGGCAAGAGATCTGGAGTATTTGACAAAACATGGCTATGATGTGAGAAAAATACAGCCGGTAGATATGTTCAGTTTTACAGACCATTGTGAAAATATTTGTCTTTTGACGAAAAAATTTGAGAAACAGACGAAAAATCAAAACGAATACAAATACTAAAAGAATATAAATACCAAAAGAAAAGGAAGGTTTCATGGAAATAAGAAAAGCATCAGTGCAAGATCTTGGGCAGATCATGCAAGTTTATGATAAAGCCCGCAAATTTATGAGAGAAAATGGCAATGCAGAACAGTGGGGTGAAGATTACCCCTCAGCAGAACTGATAGAGCATGATATTGATAAAATGTATCTGTGCATGTCAGAAGGGCGGATTGCCTGTGTTTTCTATTATGCGGCGGAAGAAGATGAAGATTATAAAGAAATTAATGGAAAATGGCTGAATGAAGAACCCTATGGAGTAGTTCACAGGGTAGCGTCCACAGGAATAGTAAGAGGAGCCGCATCATTCTGTCTGGACTGGGCCTATGCTCAGACACAGAATCTCCGTATGGATACATACAGCGATAACATCCCCATGCAGAAACTTCTGGAAAAATGCGGATTTCAGTACTGTGGTTCATTTGAACGTCTGGGAATGGATAAATGGATGGCATACCAGAAAATATAATAAACAAGTCCCTATCTGTTTCAACTGTAAGAGACAGATGGGGACTTTAAGGTTATTGATTGCTGTAGTTAGAGGTATCCATCAGAAGAAATCCGGTCTTTTACAGATTCTCAACAATCTGGCGTGCTACATATACACCGCTTGCAGAAGCATGGGACAGGGAATGGGTTACACCGCTTCCGTCTCCAATGATATACAGGCCTTTGTATCTGCTTTCCAGATTTTCATCAATATCAACTTCCATATTATAGAACTTAACCTCCACACCATAGAGGAGGGTGTCGTCATTAGCTGTCCCGGGAGCGATTTTATCCAGAGCATAAATCATTTCAATGATTCCGTCAAGGATACGTTTCGGGAGAACAAGACTCAGATCACCGGGAGTAGCTGCGAGAGTAGGTCGTACCATACCTTCTTCGATACGTGCAACCGTACTCCTTCTTCCGCGCACCAGATCGCCGAAACGCTGTACGATCACACCGCCGCCCAGCATATTGGAAAGACGGGCAATGCTTTCGCCATATCCATTACTGTCTTTAAATGGCTCAGAGAAATGTTTGGCTACCAACAGTGCGAAGTTTGTATTTTCTGTCTGTTTGGACGGATCTTCATAGCTGTGGCCATTTGCTGTGACAATGCCGTTTGTATTTTCGTTTACAACGATGCCATAAGGATTCATACAGAAAGTCCTCACATTATCTTCGAATTTTTCTGTTCTGTAGACAATCTTACTCTCATACAGTTCGTCTGTCAGGTGTGAGAAGATAACAGCAGGAAGTTCTACACGTACACCCAGGTCTACCCGGTTTGATTTGGTTGGGATATCAAGTTCTTTACAGATCTGTTCCATCCATTTGCTTCCGCTTCTGCCTACGGATACAATGCATTTGTTGCAGTCAGTGGTATCATTCTTTGTGATGATACGGTATCTGTCTTCAAGTACTTCCAGACGTTCTACAGGAGTGTTGAAATGAAAATCAACATGCTCTTTTAATTTTGCATATAAGTTCTCAAGAACCACATAGTTAATGTCTGTTCCCAGATGACGTACGGAAGCATCCAGAAGCTTTAATTTGTTCTGCATACAAAGTTTTTTGAATTTGGTTCCGGCTGTAGAATACATTTTTGTGTCCTGTCCGCCGTAGGCAACATTGATCTCATCTACGTAACGCATCAGGTCAAGAGCGTCTTTCTTTCCAATATGTTCATAAAGTGTTCCGCCGAAATCATTTGTGATATTGTATTTGCCGTCAGAGAAAGCACCGGCACCGCCAAAGCCGCTCATAATGGCACAGGTTTTACATTTGATACAGGTTTTTACTTTGTCACCATCAATTGGGCAATGTCTTTTACTGAGAGGATTTCCAGCCTCAAAAACAGCAATCTTTAAATCGTTATTTTGTTTCATCAGTTCATAGGCAGAGAAAATACCGCCAGGTCCTGCGCCGATGATCACTACATCATATTTCATATATACTACGATCCTTTCAGGTAAAAATATTTTGTAAATCTGCAGCAAGTCTCCTGAACGCACTATTTAACTGATAAATTGCGAAGCGGATGATATTATGCGCCTGAAGAGAATGCCATAGATAAGTCTGCGTTACTGAGAACGAAGGAGACAGTAATAAGTATATCATAAATAAATGAAAAAATCTTATGTTTTTGTGAATGGACTTATAGGATAACATTATAAATAATGTTTTAACCGAATCAGGTAAGTCCCCTGTGGAGATTGCGAATATCCGCCTGACTTTCTGCAGGATATGATAAGCAAAATATATTATAGATATGAGAAGATATCAGGTTAGTGGTAAAATACCTTTTTCCCGAACATAAAAAGAACAAATAGTTCTACGAAAGGACACAACTACATCATATTGATGCTGAACCCGAAAAAATTATTTTTCCTCAGGTTCAGCATTATCCGGAATGTGTTCTACAATATCACCGAAATCGCAGTCAAGGATTGAACATAAGATATCAAGACTGCGGATTTCCACATTTTCATTATGACGGAGTTTATCCAGAAAAGAAGTGCTTATGCCATAGTGAGTGTACAGGGCATACTGGCTGATTTTCCGCTCCTTCATAGTCTTCCATAATTTTCTATAGCTTATCATATGTAATAACCGTCCGATTTGTTCTTGATTCATATTTATTATCGGGTTAAAATAGGTCTTGTAACAGTGTCTTTATAAAGACACTATTGAGAAGGAAAGTGATATAATGAAGACGATCAGAAAGATAATGGAAGGCGTGGCCGCAGCCTGCATATCAGTGGCAATGTATTACTGCTTCCTGAGTGGAGCCCCTGCCGGGGGAACAGAGAGAACTGTTTATATGATCCTGGATGGAATATTCTGTATTTCTGCCTGGGTGGCAGGAGTGGGGATATTATGGTATGTGAGATGGCTTCGCAGACGGAACAAAGAACTTGAAAATATGATAAAGATTTTGCTTAAAAATGCAGACAAACTTGACAAATAGGAAATTCTGCCATACTATAAAAACCAACGAAAACGAAAGGGGAATCCTGCAAAATGAATGAAAATGTCATCAAAGCCGCACTGTTAGGATTTGGAACAGTAGGAACAGGTGTATATAAGGTACTGAAGAATCAGGAAAAGGAAATGTCGGCCAAGATTGGCTGTAAAGTTGAGATAAAGAAAATCCTTGTGAGAAATATAGATAAGGCAGCAGCGAAGATAGAAGACGCCTCTTTGCTCACCAGCCAGTGGGATGAGATTATAAATGATCCGGAGATTGAGATTGTGATTGAACTGATGGGTGGGATTAATCCTGCAAAAGAGTACATCCTTTCTGCATTAAAAGCCGGTAAGCATGTAGTCTCTGCAAACAAGGATCTGATCGCAGTACATGGTCATGAGCTTCTGGATGCGGCACATGAGAGTAAAGTGGATTTTCTGTTTGAAGCAGCAGTAGCAGGTGGTATTCCGATCATCAGACCATTGAAACAGTGTCTGGCAGGAAATCACATGACAGAAGTTATGGGTATTGTAAACGGAACCACAAACTTTATTCTGACAAAGATGACTCAGGAAGGTATGGAATTTAAGGATGCCCTGGCACTTGCAACAGAACTTGGATATGCGGAGGCTGATCCGACTGCTGATATCGAAGGTCTGGATGCAGGACGTAAGGTAGCGATTCTTGCATCTGTGGCATTTAATTCACGTGTGGTATTTAACGATGTATATACAGAGGGAATTGCCAAGATCACATCAAAAGATATTCATTATGCGAAAGAAATGGGACGTGATATCAAGCTTCTGGGTGTTGCAAGAAACGAAGCAGACGGAATTGAAGCATATGTGTGCCCGATGCTGATCCCCAGTTCCCATCCGCTTGCAACTGTAAATGATTCCTATAATGCAGTATTTGTCCATGGAGATGCAGTGGAGGATGCCATGTTCTTCGGAAGAGGAGCAGGAGAACTTCCTACAGCCAGTGCAGTTGTGGGTGATGTATTTGATATTGTGAGAAATATTCTTGCAGGATGCTGCGGCAGAATCGGATGTACCTGTTACAAGAATATCCCTGTTAAGAAAATGGAAGATACACATAACCGTTATTTCCTCCGTCTCAAAGTAGAGGATCGCTGCGGTGTTCTTGCCGAGATGACTGCTATTTTTGCCAAATATCAGGTCAGTGTTGCACAGATTATCCAGAAAGATACCAAGGTGGAAGGGTGTGCGGAAGTAGTTGTGATCACTGAGAAGGTAAGAGAAGGTGATTTCAGAACTGCCATCGAAGAACTGAGAAACAGGGATTCCGTAAGAAAGATTTCAACGATCATTCGTGTATATGGAAAATAAGTTACTGTTCTTTTCATATATATAGTAATGAAAATGAAACAGATACAAAAAAAGAATTGAAAAATCCTGAGATTTTGATACTATATAAGAGATGTCAGATATAAAAGTTTTATTGTGCAGAGATGATCAGTTTTCTGCTCCTGATATCAGCAAAACAGTTATCAATTATGAATAAACATAAAAGGAGAACATTATGAGCAAAAAACCAACCGTATTAATGATTCTTGATGGATATGGTCTGAATGACAAAAAGGAAGGAAACGCTGTATATCTGGCTAAAACACCGGTTATGGACAAGCTGATGGCAGAATATCCATTTGTAAAAGGAAACGCAAGCGGACTGGCAGTAGGTCTTCCGGACGGACAGATGGGTAATTCTGAAGTAGGACATATGAATATGGGCGCAGGCCGTATCGTATATCAGGAACTTACCAGAATCACAAAAGAAATCCAGGACGGTGATTTCTTTAAGAATGAAGCTCTTCTTGCAGCAATGAAGAACGCAAAAGAGAATAACTCTGCAGTACATTTCATGGGACTTCTTTCTGATGGTGGTGTGCACAGTCATAATACACATCTTTATGGATTACTTGAGATGGCTAAGAGAGAGGGCGTTGAGAAGGTTTACGTACATTGTTTCCTTGACGGTCGTGACACACCTCCTGCATCAGGTAAAGAGTTTGTAGAGGCTCTTGAAGCAGAGATGAAGAAGATCGGTGTAGGTGAGATTGCTACTGTTTCCGGACGTTACTATGCGATGGATCGTGATAACCGCTGGGATCGTGTAGAAAAGGCTTACAAGGCACTTTCAGCAGGCGAAGGCGAGACAGCTGCTTCTGCTACAGAGGGAATCCAGGCTTCTTATGATGCAGATGTAACGGATGAGTTCGTTGTACCATTTGTAGTAACAAAGGACGGCGCACCGGTTGCAACGATCAAAGAAAATGATTCCGTAGTATTCTTCAACTTCCGTCCGGACAGAGCAAGAGAGCTCACAAGAACATTCTGTGACGACAGCTTTGACGGATTTGAAAGAGAAAACAGAATCAAGACAACATTTGTATGCTTTACAGAATACGATGCTACAATCGAAAATAAACAGGTTGCATTTGTGAAAGAAGAAATCACTAATACATTTGGTGAGTTCCTTGCCAAGAACGGCAAGAAACAGGCACGTATCGCTGAGACAGAGAAGTATGCTCACGTAACATTCTTCTTCAATGGCGGCGTAGAGGAACCAAATGAAGGAGAAGATAGAATTCTTGTAAAATCTCCAAAGGTTGCTACTTATGATTTGAAGCCAGAGATGAGTGCATATGAAGTATGTGACAAGCTCGTTGCAGCAATCAAGTCTGATAAGTATGATGTTATCGTAATTAACTTTGCCAACCCTGACATGGTAGGTCATACTGGTGTGATCGAGGCTGCTGTAAAAGCCATTGAAGCAGTTGACGAGTGTGTAGGAAAGGCTTACGAAGCATTAAAAGAAGCTGACGGACAGATGTTCATCTGTGCGGATCACGGTAATGCAGAGTACATGATCGATGAAGAGACAAAAGAGCCTTTTACAGCACATACAACCAATCCTGTACCATTCATCCTTGTAAATGCAGATCCTGCATACAAGTTGAAAGAAGACGGATGCCTGGCAGATATTGCTCCTACACTGATCGAACTGATGGGTATGGAACAGCCGGCTGAGATGACTGGAACATCACTTCTTGTGAAATAATACAAACATATTCAACGTATGTTATATGCTATAATGAACAGATTGTGGAAAATGTAAAAGCGTATTTTCTACAATCTGTTCTGTATTTATCAGTATAATTATAAAAGGAACATCATGAGGAGAACGACATGAAGATTGTTATTGTAGAAGATGATCCGGGTATCCGAAAGGAATTAAAACAGCTCCTGGAAAATGCTTTTTATGAAGCAGAGATAATCGAAGAATTTAAAGATACGGCAGAGCAGATATGCAGCATGATACCGGCACCGGATCTGGTACTCCTGGATTGGAATCTTCCGGGGGAAAGCGGCTTTGACATCTGTACGAAGCTGAAAGAACATTCAGATATTCCAATCATATTTCTGACCAGCCGGACAGATTCCATGGATGAACTGACCGGAATCTTGAAAGGGGCAGATGATTATATCACAAAACCGTTCAATCCCCCGATTCTGCTGGCAAGAATAGGCGTAGTACTAAAAAGAACTACTGGTAAAAATGCAGAGAAATCAAGGGGTAATGCCTTGAACATGGAATATAAAGGTGTAATCCTAAATGTTGTGGGAGGCTGCATAGAGCATGAAGGAAAAAAGACAGATCTTACGAAAAATGAGTTGAAGATCCTGCACCTTCTATATCAGAAAAAGGGTGAGATTGTTCCGAGACTGGATATGATCGAATACCTGTGGGACAATGAAGTCTTCATAGATGACAATACATTAAGTGTGAATGTTACAAGACTCAGAGGAAAACTGGCTGACATCGGAGTGACGGATTTCATTGAGACAAAACGGGGAATGGGGTACCGCATATGAGATTTTCGGAATATATAAAAGATAAGATTCTGATATGTCTGCTGCACCTCCTGTGTATGATATTACTGATGGGGTTCTTCTATATTACAGGGTATAACAGAAACGCAGCTGCACTGATTCTCATTTTC
>OKST01001642.1_pt1 | contig 9661 bp, 10 predicted proteins | sample 1606341 | NCBI WGS metagenome assembly OKST01 (sample SAMEA3879563, study PRJEB24766) | human gut metagenome | biome: human-associated habitat; feature: feces | place: USA | collected 1985/1987 | reverse complement strand
GTGGCTCCCGGTGTGATTGAGACCGACATGATGGCCAGCTTTACCGCAGAGGACAAAGCTGCCCTGGCGGAAGAGACCCCCGTGGAGCGCCTTGGCACCCCGGAAGAAGTTGCCCGCACGCTGGTATTTTTGGCCGGGCGCGGGGCCGGGTTCATCACCGGGCAGGTGCTCGGCGTAAACGGCGGCATTGTGATTTAACGCGTCCCTGCTTATTCAGCGCCGCCGCATGAATGCGCCGGCAGCAATTTCATAAGATTCACTTCCCTCTCCTTTCCAGCATAACATGCTGTAGGATACACCTGCACGGCAGGCAATCCTGGGAGGGGGATTTTTGTATGGCTTTGTTTCAGGTGGGGATCGATGTTTCCCGGTATCAGGGCAGCATCAACTGGAGTGCCGTTGCCGCGGCGGGCAAACAGTTTGCCATTGTACGCATTGGGTCCAGCAACAACAACGGCGCGTATGTGGACCCCTATTTTCTGCAAAACGTGAACGGCGCCCATGCCGCCGGGCTGCGGGTTGGGGCTTATTATTACACCTATGCCCGCACCGAAAGCGCTGTTGCCAGGGAGCTGACCACCTTTTTGAACGCGCTGGAGGGCTTACAGCTGGAATACCCGGTGTTTGTAGATGTGGAGGCCCGCAGCCTGACCAGCCTGGGCAAACCGCAGCTGACGAACCTGGTCAAATACGCCATGGATATTTTGAACCAGCGCAAATGGTACGCGGGCTGGTACAGCTACACCAACTACATCAACTCGTATATGAATGCTTCCGCGCTGGCAAACTATCCGCTTTGGGTGGCGGATTACCGCTCCAGCCTGGGGTACACCGGGCAGTACGGCATGTGGCAGTATTCCGGTTCCGGCACCGTCAGCGGCATTACCGGCGCGGTGGATCTGGATTACAGCTATCAGGACTATCTGCCCACGATACGCGCCGGGAATTTTAACGGGTATGGCAGCGATGGGCCGGACATGACAGCCGTGAGCGGATATAAGCTCACGGTTTTTGGTTCCAACACAGAATATTTTTATACCGCCAATCTGAACGATGTGGTGGGCTACCTGCCGCTGGGCAGCTACCCGGTTACCCAGATCACCAAGGAAAAATACAACGGGTACGATTGGGTCGTGTTTGAATATAACGGTGGCCAGTATTGGACCGCCCTGATTGGGGACCGCAACCGCCTAGAGCGCGATGACACCACAGACGATTGTTCCCGCCAGTTGGCTGAAGCCAACGCCAAAATTGCCGCCGCAAAGGCAGCGCTGGAATAAGCGATGCGGATTTTCCAGTAGGGTTCCCTGGGTTGCCCTGCTTTTCACTTCTCGTTATATCCATGTAGAGTTTCTTTACACTTAAAATGATGCACTCCACCGCACCGCGCATCATCCAAACTTTTATTGAAAGCAATGACCCGACCGAAAAAAACGTGTACCTGTTCTGCACATCCGGCAGCAGCGGTAATGACAAAAGCCTGCGGAACCTGCAACCCCTGTACCCGTATATCAATTTTGCCGCCGAAAGCATCGCCGCATGACTGGACGGTCTTGCCTGAGCGCTCCCCTTTTCCGTATAACTTAAACGCAAAGCCGCCCACACAATTTTGCTGTGCGGGCGGCTTTGTATTATGTCTTGCTTTTTTGCAGGGTTGCGTTTATAATAATAGGGCAGTTGTACTCCTGCATCGCGCACAGCTGCCTGATTCAAATTGTCTCAGTAGCTCAGTTGGATAGAGCACACGCCTCCTAAGGTTGCGTTACAACGGTCACCTCAAAAAAACTAAATAAGGGATTGCAGTTCGATTTTGATCGGGCTATAATCATATATCAGACACGTCCATATAGCTCAGCTGGATAGAGCACACGCCTCCTAAGCGTGGGGTCGGAGGTTCAAATCCTCTTATGGACGCCAGTGAACAACGCCGAAAGCCTTTGTTTTCAAGGGTTTTCGGCTTTTCTTATATGAAAAGGCACGAAAAAGCTCTTTCACTGTATGAGATAAAATTCTACTCCAAAATTTGATTTTTGACAACCCCTCCAGAATCGAACGGTTGTTATAAGACAAAATCGCCAGCTAATTTTTAGCAGAAAACGGGCTGTTCTTGCTAATGAAAATGCCCTTCCTGCTAATCAGCCCCAAAATCGTGCCAAAAATCCAGCTAATCAAAAAAGGCGGATGTTTTGAGTACCATGCAGTTATAGCAGATAAAATTGAATATCGTTATATACATAGAGCGTCTATTTGTCCCGCATCGGGAATGGATAGGCGCTCTTTTTTTATGCCCAAAACCATGGGCAAATACAAGAGATTGGAGGTGTTTCATTTGAGCAAGCCTGTTTATACCGCAGACAAGCCGAGCGACTGTCATTACTGCTACTTCTGGACGAATGGCAGAAAGGGTTGCCGTCTGGGTAGAAATAATTGCTACTACTTAATCTCTTTGCCACCGAAACCCAAGTCGGAATGTGATGGCTGTCCCTATGGGCGAGATCACCCGTGCATTGGCTGGTGTACGAAGAAGGTTATGCGTGAAGTGGGGCTTCGTTGATATGGATGTGTATGAACAGGAATACCGCTTCTGCTATTTTACCCGATGTCCTTACGAAAAGACGGATACGACTTTCCGCAGCATTCCGCTGACAACAGAAAGTTTTCCGCAGAAAGAAGGTGGTGAAGCCGTGTGAGTTTTGATTATTTTTACGGTCAGCAATCCGATCTATTCACATTCTATCGAGTTCCGAAGGTGTTGTTCACGAACGAGAGGTTCTGGAATATTTCTGCCGATGCCAAGATGCTGTATGGCATTTTGCTTGACCGCATGAGCTTGTCTGCCAAGAATGGTTGGATAGATAAAAACGGTCGAGTGTATATCATTTTTACAATCGACGAAGCGAAGATGGCTCTGAACTGTGCTGAACAAAAGGCTATCAAGCTGCTCAGTGAACTTGAGAAGAAAGCAGGATTGATTGAACGTAAACGCCAGGGTTTGGGAAAGCCCAACCTGATCTATGTGAAGAACTTTATCTCTGCTGTGGATTCACAACTCTTGAATTGTGAAAATCACAATTCTGGAACAATGGAAATCACAACTCAAGAACTTCCAAAATCACAATGTAATAATACTGATATTAAATATACTGAATTTAGTGATACTGATTCTATCTTTCCTTCCGGAAATGGTGGAATGATGGACGAGAATGACCGGTATCAAGAATACTTTGATTATTTCTTGGATCAGCTCAGTATTGATTTGTTGAAGAAGGATTACCCTTACGATTCCGAAATGCTGGATAACATTCTGGAGTTGATCGTTGAAACAGTTTGCACGAAGCGACCATTGATTCGCATTGGTGCAGAGGAACGTCCGGCAGAAATTGTCCGCAGTCGGTTTATGAAACTGAATGTCGAACACATTCGATATGTTATGGACTGCTTCAAAGAGAACACTACAAAGATTAGAAATATCCGTCAGTATATGCTGACTACGATATACAATGCGCCGACGACAATAGACACCTACTACGATGCTCTTGTTCGGCACGATATGTCACACGGATATTTGGAAGGAGGATTTAAGAAATTGAAAATGAAGCGAGAGGAAGGAGAGTGACGATAAATGTCAAAAAAAGCAACCATCATTGCGGTGGTCAATCAGAAAGGAGGAACCGGCAAGACCACCACCACCGAGAATCTGGGCGTTGGCTTGGCTCTTGAAGGAAAAAAGGTGCTTCTGGTAGACACCGATCCCCAGGCTTCCCTGACGGTCAGTTTGGGCAATCCCTGCCCGGATGATCTGTCCCCGACACTTTCCGATCTGATGGGAAAGATTATGATGGAAAACCCTATTACTCCCGATGAAGGGATTCTTCATCATCCGGAGGGCGTTGATTTGGTGCCGTCCAACATCGAACTCTCAGGTATGGAGGTAGCACTGGTCAATGCCATGAGCCGGGAAACCATTCTCCGGCAATACCTGGATACAGTCAAACAGAATTATGATTACATTCTTCTGGACTGTATGCCGTCTTTGGGTATGCTGACCGTCAATGCGTTGGCAGCTGCCGACAATGTGCTGATACCGGTTCAGGCAGCATACCTTCCAGCAAAGGGTCTGGAACAGCTGCTTGGAACCATCAACAAGGTCAAGAGGCAAATCAACCCGAAACTGAGGATTGAAGGGATTCTTCTGACGATGGTGGACAGCCGCACCAACTACTCCAAAGACATCAGCAATCTGATTCGGGAGAGCTACGGCGGAAAGCTGAAGGTTTACAAGACCGACATTCCCCGCTCTGTTCGTGCAGAAGAAATCAGTGCCGAAGGACACAGTATCTTTCAGCATGATCCGAAAGGAAAAGTGGCGGATGCCTACCGAGTTTTAACGAAGGAGGTGTTAAACAATGCAGAAAAAAGGCGCAAACATCAGCTTGAAGGGGTACGATGATATTTTCTCCACCGATCAATCCAGAGCTGAAGCCCAGCAGGAGCGTGTGCAGGAAATTCCGCTTTCTGAGCTACACCCCTTTGAGGGACACCCCTTCCGTGTGGTTGATGATGAAGAAATGATGAAAACTGCGGAGAGCGTCCGAGATTTCGGAGTTCTCACCCCTGCGATTGTCCGTCCTGACCCCGACGGTGGTTATGAAATCGTTTCTGGTCACAGGCGGCACCGGGCATCGGAGCTTGCGGGTAAGGAAACCATGCCTGCGATTGTTCGTGACCTGGACGATGATGCAGCCATTATTTTGATGGTCGATGCGAATTTGCAGAGGGAGAGTATCCTGCCGAGTGAAAGAGCATTTGCTTATAAGATGAAGCTGGATGCGATTAAACATCAAGGTCAACGCACCGATTTAACTTCATCCCAAGTTGGGATGAAGTTGCAGGCAATGGATATAGTCGGTCAGGAGGCAGGAGAAAGCAGAAATCAGGTACACCGTTATATCCGTCTGACCGAACTTATCCCTGAACTGTTGGATATGGTGGATACGGGTCAGATCAAATTCAATCCTGCGGTGGAGCTTTCCTATCTGGCAAGTGAAGAACAGCAGGATTTTCTTTCTGCAATGGATTATGCTCAAGCAGCCCCTTCCCTTTCGCAAGCACAGCGAATTAAAAAGCTCGCACAGGAGGGTGAGTGTACACTGGATGCGATGTGCGAGATTATGAATGAAATCAAGAAGGGAGAGCTGGACAGAGTAACCTTCAAAACGGATTCGTTGCGAAAATACTTCCCGAAGTCCTATACCAACAAGCAGATGGAGGATAAAATCATTCAGCTTTTGGAACAGTGGCAGAAAAAAAGAGAAAAATCTATGGAAAGGTAAGGTGAAAAAATGTTTACACCCAAAAATATTCAGGGCGCTTTAGAAGAACTCTACGACCTTTGCGATCCTGATTATATGGTAGATATGCTCGTAAACTACAGTGAGGAGTTCGATGATATTTCTCCTACGCTTCTGGCAAAGTCGTTCCAGAAAAATGTCGAAATGGTTAGCGAGTATCGAGTATTGTCCTCTGCTGGTGAGGGTATCGACTATCAGGGAAAGGCACTTCTGAACAGCAGAGCCGTGCGTCTTCTGTCCTATGTAGAAGATATGAGCGGCAATGAAAAAGTTCGCACGATTCAGAGCAAGGAGCTGTGGTTAGCAGAAGATATGACATTCTATGTGGTGTCCTGTATGTCCACGATTACGATGGACAAGGAAGAAGCCATTTGTCTTAACGAACACCGCAGCGTAGTTACTACGGTGGAATGCGAGGACGATATTTTCTTCGACATGGGTTCCCTGATTTGCGAACTGGACGATATTTGTTTGTTCGAGCTTTTAGCCGATGTGGATGCGACTATTTATGAACTGTAACAGGTTCATGGATGGTCGCTTTTCTTATTTCCAAAGAAACGGAGGTATCGAAACTTGAAAGAATACGATGTGAAGATTACCGAAACCTTGGAGAAAACGGTTACGGTGCAAGCTGAATCACACGATGCGGCAGAGGAGCAGGTTAGAGCAGCTTATTACAATTCGGAGTACATTCTGGACTCTGAAAACTTTACCGGTGTTGCGTTCGGCACGACCGAGGAACGGGAGGTTCAGAAAGAACAGGCAGATACCATGAATGTGTTGCTGGTAAAGCCGTTCATGTATCCGCAGGCTGTGCAGATCGGCTGTGAGCTGGAGGATTTGCAGAAAGCCGTAGGTGGCGATATTGAGGCAACTTATCCGTTCAATGAGCCGGTTGCACTGGTCATGCACGACGAAGGTAAACTCGTAGGCAAAGACCTGAACCGTGCGCTGCGTGATGATGACGGCGATATTTATGACATTATCGCCGGTGATTTCCTGGTTGTTGGATTGGGCGAGGATGATTTTTGTTCTCTGTCCCCGGAACTGATGAAGCAGTTTGAGGAACACTTTCACCAACCTGAGACTTTTGTACGCATGGGGCGCAGCATTATGGCGCTTCCCCTGCCGGATGACATGGTGAAGAAAGAAGATGCACCTGTCAAAGCTGATTCGGTCCCCCACAAAAGTAACCCTGACCGAGATGTTCTGTAAGGAGGTTCTTATGCAAAGAAATTCGACGATTGGAGAGCTAATGGAGCGAAAGCGGATTCAGGATGGTGCCAAGGAGTACCAGGGACATACCTATATGGACTTGGCACGATTTGATGACGCCACCAAGCACATGATTATTTTCGATGTGCTGACCGATGAATCGCCTGTCGGTTGGAAAGGCGAAAGAAATCGCCTGTATTTGAGCGATGTGGGTTATCAGAAGGCTCTGGATAACCAGAAAGCTGGCAATATCAAGATTATCAGCCATGCCGCAGTTGCCAAGGGCAATCTGTATTACGACCACAGAGATATGGCACGATAATCTGTTCACTCTACTGCTTGCAGGAGGTGATGAATCATGCAGGAAGAAGTTGAAAACAGGACAGTAAACCTGGCGATCAGCACAACCAAGCTGACGGGGCGCACTATCATTGCCGGTATCCGCAAGTATTTGCAGCACCGGGAAAAAGTGAAGATGAAAAAGGCACGAGACCCTGCCGTTCATGGAAAGCAATCCGTGAAACAGCTTTTGGGACAGAATCAGGGTGCTACGAATGTTGAGATCGACAAAGAGAGTATCCGTGATTTTGAAAAGCTCGCCAAGAAGTACGGCGTGGACTTTGCCGTAAGAAAAGATAAGTCCGTTGATCCTCCCCGGTTTCTTGTTTTTGTCCGTTCCAAAGATGCAGATGCTTTAGATGCAATCTGCAAGGAACATCAGGCAAGGGCATTAACCAAGAATGAAAAACCGAGCGTTCTGGCGCAGCTGAAGAAGTTCAAGGAAATTGTCGCAGCGATTCCGAAGAAGGTTCGAGAGAAGAAACAGGAGCGTGATCTGTGATGGATAAGAGAAAAATGAAAAAGCTCCTGATTTTGAATTTACCGTATTTTCTGGTAGGGTTGTTCGCTACGAATTTAGGCGAAGCATGGAGATTGGCTGAGGGTGCAGATTCATCTGCGAAAATCCTCAGCTTTTTTAATGCCCTTCCGATAGCCCTGAACAATCCGCTGCCCAGCTTTCACCCGTTGGATTTGCTGATTGGCATTTTCTGCGGCGCAGGACTTCGGCTGGCTGTCTATCTAAAAGGCAAAAACGCAAAGAAGTACCGACACAATGTTGAGTACGGTTCTGCTCGTTGGGGAACGGCAAAAGATATTGAGCCGTTTATTGCACCAAAGTTCGAGGACAATGTGATCCTGACGAAAACGGAGCGGCTGATGATGAGCAATCGCCCGAAGAATCCTGCCAATGCCCGAAATAAGAATGTTCTGATTATCGGCGGTTCGGGTTCCGGTAAAACTCGCTTTTGGTTGAAGCCAAACCTTCTCCAGATGCACAGTTCCTATGTGGTCACTGACCCGAAAGGCAGCATCGTGATTGAGTGCGGCAACGCCCTTTTGAAGCATGGCTACACCATTAAGATTTTCAACACCATCAACTTTCAGAAGTCGATGCGCTATAACCCATTTGCCTATATCCATTCAGAAAAAGACATTCTGAAACTGGTGACAACGCTGATTGCCAACACAAAGGGCGATGGAAAAGCCGGTGACGAGTTCTGGACGAAGGCGGAAACGCTGCTCTACTGTGCCTTGATCGGATATATCCACTATGAAGCCCCAGTTGAGGAACAGAATTTCTCCACTCTAATCGAGTTCCTGAACGCAATGGAGGTGCGGGAAGATGATGAGGAGTTCCAGAACCCGGTGGATCTGATGTTTGAAGCCCTGGAAAAGAAAAAGCCGAATCACTTTGCAGTCCGTCAGTATAAAAAATACAAGCTGGCTGCCGGTAAGACAGCAAAATCTATTCTGATCAGTTGTGGTGCAAGACTCGCACCCTTTGATATTGCGGAACTGCGGGAGCTTATGAGTTATGACGAGCTGGAATTGGATCTGGTTGGTGACAGGAAAACTGCATTGTTTGTCATTATTTCAGATACCGATGATACCTTTAATTTTATTGTTTCTATTATGTACACACAGCTTTTTAATCTGCTCTGTGACAGAGCTGATGATGTATATGGAGGCAGACTTCCAATTCATGTGAGGTGTCTCCTGGACGAGTTTGCGAACATCGGACAAATTCCTAAATTTGAAAAATTAATTGCTACGATTAGAAGCCGGGAAATCTCAGCTTCTATTATTTTGCAGTCAAAGTCTCAGCTTAAGGCAATTTATAAGGATAATGCCGATACCATCGAAGGGAACTGTGATACGACCTTATTCCTGGGTGGAAAAGAAAAAACGACATTAAAGGAAATAGCGGAGATCCTGGGAAAAGAAACCATAGATCTTTATAACACATCGGATACGAGAGGCAGTCAGCGGTCTTATGGAATGAACTACCAGAAAACAGGAAAGGAGTTGATGAGCCAGGATGAAATAGCAGTCATGGACGGAGGAAAATGTATTCTGCAGGTGAGAGGTGTCAGACCATTTTTCTCAAATAAATACGATATTTGCAAACATAAAAACTACAAATATCTGTCCGATTATGACAAAAAGAATATCTTTGATATTGAAAAATATCTGAGTACTAATCTGATACTGAAACCAGAGGATGAAGTGGAACTGTATCAGATGTAACTTCTCGACAAATTGTCGGGAAGTGGATTATGGGAGGAAATCATGAATAATTTGGAAAAAAGGAACAGTCGGTATCCATCGACGAAAATGAATATACCGACTGTACGTGTGAGGAATTTTCCAAGTAGAAAATCCTATGCTTAGTGTAGCACAAAAGGCAGGGTTTATATAGTGTTTTCTTCCCTTTCTGGAAAAAATCTAAGAAAGGACTGGAAAATGTAAGTTTTCCAAAGGTACACTTATGGCATTTTTTACAACGGCAATTACGACCTTAAAAACATTGGTTTGTGCGATCGGAGCCGGACTTGCAGCCTGGGGAGTGATCAATCTGCTGGAAGGATATGGAACGGACAATCCGGGTGCAAAGTCACAAGGAATAAAACAGTTCATGGCTAATTAAAGGGAACAAAAAGAAAGGGAATGCACAATCCAGACGGTATCAGCGGCAGGCTACAAGAATAAATTGTGATTTCACAAGATTGGTGTTATAATAAGAGAAAAGTTCC
>OKST01001636.1_pt1 | contig 9675 bp, 9 predicted proteins | sample 1606341 | NCBI WGS metagenome assembly OKST01 (sample SAMEA3879563, study PRJEB24766) | human gut metagenome | biome: human-associated habitat; feature: feces | place: USA | collected 1985/1987 | reverse complement strand
TTCCAGATTTCAAGGAAACGGTCGCAGTCGCAGCCGGGTTTGCAGTCAGGCCTTCCGCAGCCGCGTTCTTCGCCCATATCAATGTGCAGCTCGCTGTCCGGTCCGCACGGGCCGCTGCCGGTTTCCCAGAAGTTTTCTTCAAGGCGTACAATGCGTTCATCAGGCACGCCTACAACATTGTGCCAGATTTCGTATGCTTCGTCGTCAGTCGGATGGATGGTTACCCACAGTTTATCGGCAGGCAGCTCCAGTTCTTTGGTTAAAAATTCCCAGCTCCAGGGAATGATTTCTTTTTTGAAATAATCGCCGAAGGAAAAATCGCCCAGCATTTCAAAATAGGTATGATGGCGCGCAGTGCGGCCTACGTTTTCAATATCGCCGGTACGCACGCATTTCTGGCAGGTAGTGATACGCGGAGAAGGCGGTTTCATTTTACCGGTAAAAAACGGTTTAAAAGGCGCCATGCCCGCACCAATTAAAAGCAGAGTCGGGTCGTCCTGCGGAATGAGCGAAGCGCTCGGCAGCACAAGATGCCCTCTGTCTTCAAAAAACTTTAAAAATCTTTTACGGATTTCATTACCACTCATGTACTTCATAATTCAAAAATCGCTCCTTTTAAATAGGTACAACGCATAAGAAAATTATATAAAAATTAGCGTGCAAAGTCAACGCACGCTAAAAGTATACAGGGTTATTAATTAATTTTTCTGTTTGCCATGCAGCGCTTTTTCCGCGCCAATGTCCTTCGGAAAGTAATATTTGTGCCCGATAAGTTCATCAGGCATATACTGCTGCTGTACCCAGCCGCCGGGGTAATCGTGCGGATATTTATAGCCCGTGCCGTGTCCCAGCGCACCTGCGCCGGGGTAATGCGCGTCGCGCAGATGTTTGGGCACCGTGCTCTGCACCGCACGCGCTTCTTCACGCGCACTGAAAATTGCCGTGCAGCAGGCGTTGCTTTTGGGGGCGTTGGCTATATAGCACACGGCCTGCGCCAACGGCAGCTGTGCTTCCGGCAGGCCTATAAAATGGGCAGCCTGCGCCGCGGAATTAGCCACAACCAGCGCCATCGGGTCAGCATTGCCTACATCCTCTGCCGCGCAGATAACAATGCGCCGCGCGATAAAACGCACGTCCTCGCCGCTTTCCAGCATCTCTGCCAGATAATGCAGCGCCGCATCGGCATCACTGCCGCGCATGCTTTTTATAAACGCCGATACCGTGTCATAATGGCGGTCGCCCTTTTTATCGTAACGCTTAAAAGCATCGCCCATTACGCTTTTAAGCACCGTGCCGTCAATCGTTTTTACGCCGTCAGGCAGCATAAATTCAGCCTGCTCCAACATGTTCAGCGCCACGCGCGCGTCGCCGCCGCAAAAATCAGCCAGTGCTTCCAGCGCCTCGTCCGTCATGGCAAGCCCCTGCCTGCCGTAGCCGTTTTCCTTATCTGTCAGCGCCTTTTGCACAATCTTTTTAACGGCGTTTTTATCAAGCCGCTCCAGACGGATAATTTTCCAGCGGGACAGCAGCGCGCCGTTGATTTCAAAGGATGGATTTTCCGTGGTAGCTCCGATCAAAATGATGCTGCCCTTTTCCACAAACGGCAGAAACGCATCCTGCTGAGCCTTGTTAAAGCGGTGTATTTCGTCGATAAAAACTATCGTGCGCCCCATACCGCTGTACAAAGCGTCACGCGCTTCGCCAATCAGCTTACACAGCTCCGGCACGCCGCTCGATACGGCATTAAGCGCAACAAAACGGCTTTGCGTCATATTGGCAATAATATGTGCCAATGTAGTTTTTCCGGTTCCCGGCGGCCCGTAAAACAAAAGCGGCTGCAAAGCGTCGCGCTCAATCATCCGCCGCAGCGGGCTGCCCGGCCCGAGGGCTTTTTCCTGCCCCGCAAAATCGCTTAAACGCCGCGGGCGCATGCGGTCTGCCAGCGGCTTGGTAATTGTTTGTGCAAATAAACTGTCCATATTTTAATCCTGCCCGGCAATTATTTTCTGTACAATATGCGCAGCCATCATCATACCGGCGCAGGCAGGCACAAACACCAGGCTGCCCGGCACACTGCCTTCAATAAAGCGCTGCGGTTCTTCATGCGAATATACAACAGTAATGCCTTCGGTAATACCGGCGTCGCGCAGTTTTTTACGCATGCTACGCGCCAGCGGGCACACGCTTGTTTTGCTGAGATCCGTAATTTCCAGCATTTCCGGGTGCAGCTTGTTGCCCGTACCCATGGCTGATACCACGGGAACATTATGCCTGTAAGCCTCTATCAAAAGGTCTGCTTTCGATTCCGTACTGTCGATAGCGTCGGCAATAAAATCAAAACCGTCCACAAAAAGGGTTTCAAAATCACCCGGCCTGTAAAAATCCTTAATAACCCTTATGCGGCACAAGGGGTTAATATCGCGCAGGCGTGCGGCCATAACATCGGCCTTAAACTTGCCGATAGTACTTGTAAGCGCAGGCAGCTGGCGGTTAATATTGCTTGCTTCAACGGTATCATTATCCATAATTACAAAGCTGCCAACACCGGTGCGGCACAAAGCCTCCGTCACATAAGAACCAACGCCGCCAAGGCCTATAACGGCAACTCTGGCGGCATTTAATTTTTCAACGGCCTTGGGGCCAATAACCATTTCTACACGTGAAAGCTCCATGAGTCCTCCAAAAAAATTTCCCCGCAATGCCGTCCTGCCCAATGTTTTGAACCTGCATGTGCAGGTGGGTGCCCTCCCGCCTACCGCAAAAGTCCCCTCGAGAGGGCTTGTTTTTAATAGGCGGAGCTCAAATTCCGGGCTCCCTAGGTAAGTGTGTTGGCTCAAAACTAAAAGGCAATGTAACGAACACCGCAGGGGAATTTGCTCCATTTATAAGACCGGCTTCTGCCAATCTCTTTACATATACTATAACAAAATTTGCCTTAAATCACAAGTGGCAAATACCGTATTCACAAATTGAACCAAATATTAAAGTAAATTTAAAGTTTATCAATATCCAACAGAGTACTAAAACCCATAGTGTTTCATAGCGTTGCTCTAACTCGTATAAGTTTATCAATATCCAACAGAGTACTAAAACTCTGATAACATCAGTGCTTTATCGGCTTCGGTATAAGTTTATCAATATCCAACAGAGTACTAAAACCCGGTACTGATACCAACAAGGGCAATAATAGTATAAGTTTATCAATATCCAACAGAGTACTAAAACACGAGATAACCTATTAACCTGATTAACCTGTATAAGTTTATCAATATCCAACAGAGTACTAAAACCGGTATCTATGAAACCCATTAATTCATTATGTATAAGTTTATCAATATCCAACAGAGTACTAAAACCTTAACTTTATTTTACACCAATTGCAAGCTACAATTCAATTAAATCTTCTGTATTTAAAAGATTTTCCGTTGGCGTTTTATCACCCAGCATAATAATCATGCCAGAGTATTGTTTTTCTGTAACCTGCAATACACGCACTGAACCAACAGGCGGCAAAATACTTTTAACTTTATTAATATATTTTCTGGCATCATCATTATTACGTGTTATCCTGCTGTAAACAGAATATTGCAGCATATCAAACCCTAATTTTATCAAGCCTTTACGAAAGTGCATATATTCTCTTTTATCTTCTGTTGTTGCAGTCGGTAAATCAAACATCACTATAATACGCATAAAACGATTATACAAAAGCTTCTCCTAATACCGGTATAATTAATCTGTTAACATCAGCATTATCAATAGCCGTTGTTAAACTTGCTATATATTTATCAACTGCATTATGCACCTTCATTATTTTATTACCACAAATTATATCTTCGTTTAAAATATTTGCCAGTCCAATTCTATTATTTTTACTCAAAGTATCAATCAAATTTTCATTATTTCTATAAACCCATATATCAGCTAATGGCCGTAAAGGTTCCATTAAATCATCAGCTAAATTAAATGGATTCGTTTCGCTTATATGATGTATACCTAAAGCACAATTATAACCATAAGCACATAAAGCACGTGCAACTGACGAACGAATAACGGCATAACCATAATTAAGAGCTGAGTTGATTATATTATCTTCAAATCTTATAAAATCATAGCCATATAAATTTCTAAAAAACATTTTAGCTGCAATACCTTCACGGTTCCCAGTATCTCCGATTAAAACTTCCATAGCCAACTGTTTCATTCTGTCACAAACTTTTGTACCACTTCCGCTTATTTTTAATGCTGCACATTGATTTACTATTTTAGCTTTTATAATTTTTTGCCACAGTAAATTTTTGAAACTGTCAGTTAAAGCAATTTGCTTTTTTAAAACACCATATGGTTTATAATGCGTATTCAAAGGCAAAATATTACTGCATGGCAAATGTGTTTCATCGCAAATTATAGCATCAATGCCGTATTTTGCTAATTTTTGCAGAGTATAAACAGACATATTTATATATACATTATCTATAAACAAATTTTTTATATCACTTAACGGAACCTTTTTTACTGTATCACCGTAATTAATAAGCAGCCACTCATCTTTTTCTGTTAAATATTCTCCTCCAGTGACAAAAATGGTACGGAACATTTAATTTCACCACCAATTTTACCAAGTATATCAACAAAATATTTTTTAACAACATCTTTTTTAGAAATTGTTTTTTCTTCAAGTATATTAGAATTATTATTTTTGTAATAAATTGCGTTTCTATTTACATTTTTAATACTTTTGTAATAACCATTAAATTTAATTTTTCCGTCTTTATCGAAAACTTTAATATAGTCATTAGCGAATAAATACATAATATGTTTTTTATAATCTTCTGGATATGAAGATATAATATATAATTTTTTATTTTTCTTTTACAAATCAACATATCGTATTCCACGTAAAATAGTTTGGCCTTGCAAGTTTTTATATAATTCAGCACAATAATACTCTTTAGCATCTAAAATATTTACATTACCTAAACTATCAATTTTTTCGATAAAAGCTCCTTTTATTTCATTTTTCTTCAGCGGGTTATCTTTGGTAAATTTACCTTGATATTTTCTGTTTTGCTTATATGAAACAAGTACAGGTTTTACACTTTTTGCAAAATTAGTATCATCATTATAAAACGCCTTTGCATTTTTATAAAACTGTTCTTCACTTACATCTTTATAATACTCTATGTTGTTATCCCACAGACGTATATCAGCTTCATCTGCTATATTTCTTATCATAGCAGGTATACGGCTATTCGGCGTTCCTAAAAGTTTTTCAGCATATTCTTTATTAAAACCATAATATTTAACCATTTTATTTACAGATTTACTTAAATAAGTTAAATATTCATTGCTTATTTTCTTATGATAGTCTTTGTAAATTCTATCAAGTTTAATTTTATCGCTGGCAATTTCAAGATATGCAGGAGTTAAATTGGCAATTACCAAAGCATCTGCGGCATGATGTAAATTATTATCTCTGTTTTTCTGCTCATCTCCCCATGTCTTTTTATTAAGCCATAACTTTCTCATTTTTGATGTTATTATTCCTTTAACGCCAAAAACATTTTTTGTTTTTGTGGTATCAAATAATAAATTTGCCGATAAATAATTAACCAAAAATCTTGTTATATATCTTGTATCATTAATATTTCTTGATTTCCATTCAGCAAGCAATTCACTATTAGCATACAAATTAGGTAACATTAAGTATTTATATTTTTTCGTACTTATTTTCTTATTTTTATACAAAACATTAACGCGCTTTAAATAATCTATTTTATCTACATTATTAAAAAAAGCTAAAGGAACCTGCTGTCCTTTTTGTTGCCTGTTTACACCAAGATTAACTAATGCCTTATTCTGTAAACTATCATCTAAAATAAGAGAAAAAGGTACAATATGGTCTACATCATAAATACCACTTAATATTTTTTCTAAAGGAATTGCTTCGCCTGTATATAAATCTCTGCCTTCTTGTTCTTCCCACAAACGGTATCTTTCAATATCAAAAGGTTTTACTTCGCCCTCTTTACGTAATCCTAATTCAATTAATTTATTTTCAATTTTTTCTCTGTCTTTTTGTTTATCATTATAATGTTTTATAATTTTAGAACGTTCTTTAAAGCTGCGTCCTAAATCATCAGCAACTTCAATATTAATATATTCAGGAGAACCATATCTTCTTATAAGCTCATTTAAAATTTTACGAATTTCGTTGACAGATTTAAAAACAACAGTATTTTTAATTAGTTCTTCATCAATTTTTTTATCAAACGGTGAAAGAAATTTTTGTTTTTTAAACTCTGACAAAGTTTCTTCTTGTTCTTTCAGCATACGTGCCTGGAAATTACCATAAGTTTCTCCTCGTTTAAATGCCTCTATTGCGTTAATCATATATTTTTCACATACACTTGCTGTCCCACCAAATTTTTTACGTATAACTTCTTTTTGTAATTTTTCGTTCCATCCCTTAGCTTTTAATACTCTTGTTCTTCTTGCTGGAGTAATATTTTCAGACAATAATAAACATAATTGATGTAATTTTGAAGGATTATTAATATCAAATTGGTTTTCTTTTATTAATTCTTCATACTTATATCCAGCATTTGTTAAAATCGATTTTAAAATTTTTAAAGTTCTAATAGTATCTGGTACTTTAACCTGTAATTTTTCCGGTTTACGCATTTCCAACTGATACGGTTTTAAAATATTCTTAATATCATTTTCTGTTATTGCTGCATTTAACAGTGCTGTATCAATAATCTTTGTTGCTGCATTATCAGGCAGTAAAATTTCTCCTGTTTCAGTATTTATAAAAGAAAACTGCGACAAACAATTTACCAAAGCATAAATATCGGCAATAACAGTACTTCTGTAAGCTCTTTTCTCATCTTTGTAATACATGCACTTACCAATACTATCAATAAAGCCCATAAATCTTCTGGTTTTATCATTTTCATTACCTGGGCCAGTTTCAAAATCTCTTTGAATAAAAACCATATTATCGCAAATAATTTTAATATTATTTTCTGTAAGCTGCGGATAATATTTACTTTGTTGGTGTAAAATATTTTCCAACTCTTTTTTTACAAATTCTCTTTTAATTAAAACATAACGGTCATTATTTTTATGATTTCTATAATCTACAAAAGTTGTTTCTGTTTTAAAAACAGGATCTTTTAAAATCATCTCAGCAACAGATTTATAATTGCCATGCTGATATAACTCATCAAAACTTGCTAATCCTCCTTCTATTTTTTTCAGATCATCTTTATTTATATTTTCATTGCAGGAATCTTCATCATAAAATTCACGATAACCACGGTGATTACAAATATGTATAATGCAGTCCAAAATTTCTTCAGGCTTAAGTTTTTCACTTAAGCCCTTAATTCTTGTTTGAAGTACATTTTGATCACCATTTCTTTCTTCCCATGCTTTTAATTGAATTTCATTCATAAGCTTTATTTTCAAAAAGAATTTTTTTACACGTTCTTTACGATGCTTTCTTCTCCTAAGCAAACGGCGTACGCTTCTATATCCGCGTCTCTCTTGCGCATTGCTTGCTTTCTTTCTGATATTTTCTCCTGAATCAAATACTCTTACTCCCAAATCTTCTATACGGGCGTCAAAATTATTAGTCCTTGAAATAACAACATAACCAATAGAACCAATTCCAATATCTAAACCAATTCCGCACTTTCTTTTCATAGCACTTCTCCTTTTTACATTATATTGACACAAAGTTTTGGCAATGTTAAAATATAAACAAATTAGAATTAGTGTTGTGTAGGTTTATCAATATCCAACAGAAAACCATTATTGCAAACTTATAAGTTTATCAATATCCAACAATAGTTCTAAGATAAGGCTATTTATGCCGTAGGGTATGGTGGTATCCCGCTAATCCACCTTTAAGCCATTGCTTATGCAATGGCTTATTTATATTTTAACCTAATTTATTTTTACAGTAAATAAATATTGACATTTTTATAAAATGAAAAAGGGGAGTGGTATTAATCACCATTCCCCTTTTTTCAAAAAAATAACAGAGCCTGCATCTGCAAGCTCTGTTATTAAGCATTGGCTTATACTTACTGTAAAAGTTGTTTTACCATGGCATTAATGCGTTTGCCATCGGCACGGCCACCGGCTTTGGCAATAACCTTAGGCATTACCTTGCCCATGTCCTTCATGCTGGCTGCGCCTGTTTCGGCAATTACTTCCTTAACAAGGCTTTGCAGCTCGTCATCTTCCATTGCGGCCGGAAGATATTTTTGCAGCACTTCAATCTCAGCTTTGGCCTGGTCTATCAGATCGGTGCGTCCTGCTTTCTCAAACTCAGCAAGAGAATCCTGACGCATCTTAACTTCTTTCATCAAAACTGCAATTACTTCGTCTTCAGTAAGTTCTTTTTTGTCATTGATCTCGACATTTTTGATATTGGCACGCGCCATGCGGATGGTTTCCAGCGCCACTTTGTTGTGGGCTTTCATGGCCTGCTTCATATCTTCTGTCAGCTGATCTTTAATTGACATCTGCACGCGCCCCCATTATCTGGATTTACGTTTTCTTGCGGCTTCGGATTTCTTTTTGCGCTGAACGCTCGGTTTTTCATAGTGTTCGCGTTTTCTTACTTCAGAAAGGATGCCGGCTTTTTGGGTAGCTCTTTTGAATCTGCGCAGTGCGCTGTCAAGAGTTTCGTTTTTGCCAACTTTAATTTCTGCCATCTGATCTCCCTCCCTCCACACACTTAGGGAAGTGTATATACAATTTATATGCTTTGAGAATACTCCGAAGCATATAATCTCACCGTCTAATTATACATTACTGTAAGGAGTTTGTCAATCAGCACGGAGGCCAGCCGAGCATTTTACCGCCCAAAAGATGGATATGCAGATGATGCACGGTTTGTCCGCCTTCGTCGCCGGTATTAACAACAATGCGGAAGCCTTTTTCGCTTACGCCGAGTTTTTCGCTGAGCATTTTTACTTTGCCCAGCATGTACTTAACAAGTTCCGGGTCTGCCGCAACAATGTTTTCCGTATGTTCCTTCGGAATCATCAGTACGTGTACGGGCGCAGCCGGTGCGGCGTCGCGGATAACAATCATTTTATCGTCTTCATATACTCTTTCGGCAGGAATCTCTCCGGAAATAATACGGCAGAATACGCAGTCGTTCATATTTTTACCTCCTCGCTGTTTAAGGTTGTATTTAATTGGTAACTTATTATAAATTCGCCAAAGATAATAAAATTCCTTTTAAATTATGTTAAATTCTTCAGTCTTTTATAATTTTGCCAAGCAGTTTTTCACCGTCAAAGGCCGTTATTTTTACAGGCAGTATTTCGCCGCCCAGATTACGTCCCTCGCTTTTTACAAAAACGCGCTGATAGTTGCCGGTTAAGCCTTCAAAATAATTAGACCAATCTACTTCAGTTAGTGTGGGTTCTTGTGATTCTACTACAGAAAATTTCTCTGGAGTAGGATCTTTTGTATCCTGTTGTATATTCTTAGCGTCTGAATTATTATGATTCGTGCAACCTGAAAATGCAAATATACCAACCAAAATTCCAATAATTAATAGATAAAAAGACTTGTTTTTTTTCATATTATTTCTGCCTATCCTAGAAATTAGTTATTCTATAAATGTTTCATAAACCTACATTAACTATA
>OKST01001634.1_pt1 | contig 9694 bp, 8 predicted proteins | sample 1606341 | NCBI WGS metagenome assembly OKST01 (sample SAMEA3879563, study PRJEB24766) | human gut metagenome | biome: human-associated habitat; feature: feces | place: USA | collected 1985/1987 | reverse complement strand
GAGATTGGGCACGCCCACGAGGCCCAGCTTATGCTTGCCACTGAGCACCTGAACGTTTTCCGTTTGCAGGTTGACAAGGTGCGGCGAGAGCGCTTTAATTTCAGCGGCGATCTGCGCATATTCCTGATAGTGATGGGTTTGGTTCCCATCCCCATCAAACAGGAGAAACTGCTCGCTGTCGATAACCCGGAAGAGGTTCAGCCATTTTCCGCCCATCGTGACCGTAAGGTTTGCAACGAGCTTTTTCTGCGATTCGGTGATCTCATACCAGCCGACATCAGCGGGGTTTTCGCCTGATTTATAGCCGAGCAGGTATTGCCCAAACGGGATCGGTGAGGAACCGCTACCGTCGTAGCCCTTCATGGCGGGGATGCGGATGCGGTTGATATCGTCGGCGATCACGGCCGCCACCCGATAATCTTTATTATTTCCGAGCTCGTCAAAATAATAGGAATCATAAGTCAGCATATCGGGCTTTGCAATGCGCATGTATTCTTCATATTCCTTTTTGCTCCATTGGCTTGCCCATTGATTGGAGTGGAGCAGCACATTGTTGTTGCGGCTCCTGAAATCGTCAAACCATTGGCCGAGCATTTCGGCCTGATGAGTGGAATATGATTGCTCATCGCCAAAGCAGACGCTGATCAGGTTATCTACATATTGCAGCTGCTCGTCACTCATCCATTCCCGGCCGCTTGGCGCAATATCCAGGGCATTGACGTTGTTTGGGGCTTTCGCCATGCTCCAAATAAGTGAACTGTCTTTTTGATGGAGCGGCGCATTAAAAAGATTGCCATGATAATAAGTTGGGCCAAAGCCGAACTGCTCCAGATTTTCAAAAGAGATCTGTTTTTCATCAGATTCTTCGGCCGGGAACCATGCTTGCAGGGCGAAGCCTTTTTCCTGTAGGATTCGGTTGCCGTTGGAGACGGCGATCTCATCCGCGAGGATATCATCCGGCTTGTGGGTAAAGTAGAACGCAATATCGGCCGCTATGCTGACCACCATAAAGATAATCGCAATGACTAGCGAGAAAATTCGGATGTTTTTCATGTTCTCTTCCTCTCCTTATAATACATCGGACTGTAAAGTAAAATGAAAGTTGAGGACCCGATAGCCCTTCTGGTACAATGGTTTCACCACAAAACACATGTACTCCCGAAAGGAGACGAGTCCTCATAGCAAAAGTGTACCAGGTAAGCTGCCCGAAGTGCAACAACAAAACGGACTTTTATCGTTACGGAAAAGACGTTCATGGACATCAGAAATACCAGTGTAAGAAATGTTGGCATCAGTTTGCATCAGATACCCCGGTCGGCAGTCCCGGCAGGCCGCGTGAACGTCCATCCCCGGCTTCCTCGGTGTGTGAGAAAGCGATGTTTCTTCATCACAACAAGAAATGCAATCACTCCATTTTTGTACCCAAACCAACCATGGTCACTGCCCCATCCATGTCCAAACTGTTTGGAAAGACGGATTTCAAGCGGATGCGGTATCCTTTCTATGTAATCCTCATGGCTTTGACCATGTTCTATCAGGGCAAGAACTCCTTCCGTAACATTGCCCTGATCTTGCGCACTGCGATGAATGTCCAGGTATCTCACACAATCATCAGCAACTGGTGTACTCGCTTCGATCCCATGTTCCTCTTCTTTTACAACTTCGTCCGCCCTCATTCCGCCTTAAACAACCTTACCCCGGCCCAGTGCGCCGGACTTCAACTGTCTAAAAAGCGTAAGCGTGAGCTTCTGCTCGTTGCATAGCGATATTCGCTGATTTCGGGTCTTATTTTTTTCATCTTTAGTTCACAGTACCTTTTTATTACCTTATTTACAAAAATAAGGCTTGATTCACTTTTTAATTGTGAATAATTTCAATATAATACATTGACCGCGTTTTGAAAATATTTCGTGGGAGATTTCGCAGGATATCGAAGCTTTTTGATTGCTTTTCTAAAAAATTTATCTTACATAAAAATACCGGGACGATAGGATGCTCTGTGTGAAAGCAGATGGGAGTTTTGTTCTGCTTTACGCATCATATGTCGCAGGGAAGCTGTGCCTATAGAGATATAGCAAGGCGCAGTTGCGGGCATAAAACTAACGACCTTTGTATGCTTACGATTGGATTATATGGTGATTTATACAATATTAGAAATCCTTGTATTATGGACTGGAATTGATTTTTGCTCAGTGCTGGAAGGGGCATACCTCTTCCCCAACTCAAATATCTTGGTAAGCGCTGATTAAATAGGGTGCGCGAATTGCCGGCAAGGCGTGTGCTTTGATTAAATCAGTGCTTACCTTGGGTTAAAAATCAAGAAAAAGCTGTTAATTTGCGGTGAAAACAGGTATACTAATGCTTAACATCAGATTTCAGATGCCAGATCTCAGGCCTAGAAAGCGGGTTTTGCGTTGTGAAAATAAGGCATATTTATCCACAGCGGCGTTGGACGGAAAGCTGGAATGGGCTTGACTTGCGGGTTGCGCGTTGTGTGCAGGCAGGCTCTGTTGAGAGGCCGGCCGAGCGTTTGATGCGCTTATGTGGGTGTGAGGAGGATGTTTATGGAGCGCTTAAGCCGTGCTGAAAGTACTGTGATCGCAGCGGGGCTTTTGCTGGCGGCCGCACTGATCCTATACCATGCGTTTGACGCGCAGCCACTTGATCCCGTGATCGAACCCTTTTCCGCATCCAGCACATTTGCCGCGGCGGAGCAGGCCTCTGCTGCGCCCGCTACGGAACAAAAGCCGCCCGCTTCCACGATAGAAGCTGCTCAACAGCCGGAGACGCGGTCAGGACCATCCAAGGCGGCAGTCACCGGGCAACAGCGGTCCGGTCCAATCAACTTGAATACCGCCACACGGGAAGAGTTGATGACCCTCAGCGGGATTGGCGAGGTCAAGGCCGACGCCATCATCGCTTACCGGACGGAAAACGGCGCATTCCAATCGGTGGAGCAGCTTCTGGAAGTATCCGGTATTGGCGAGAAAACGCTGGAAAAGCTGCGTGCGCAGGTTTGCGTGTGAATTTTTGGCGAATGCTGCAACTTTCCGTCATCCCGATTCATCTAAAAAAATAGCATCTTTTGTTCTTGCCGGGGTGTTGCACCCGGCACACCTGACATCAAAAATGGGGGATTGTATTGGTTTTTTCCAGCCTGAATTTTATGTATCTGTTCCTGCCGATCTGTCTGCTGCTGTATTTTATTTTGCATGGCATAAAGGCTCGTAACTATTTGCTGCTGGTGATGTCCCTGCTCTTTTATGCATGGGGGGAGCCGAAGTGGATCATCCTGATGATCGTGACGACACTCATCGACTATGGCGCCGGCTTGCTGGTGGATCAATACCGAGGGCAGAAGCTCGCAAAATGGGCGCTGGCCGGTTCGGTTGTGATTACGCTTTCGTTTTTAGCAGTGTTCAAATATTTAGGCTTTTTTAATCAAAATCTCAATCAGATTTTTGGCGCGGAGCTGCCTACCCAAATTTTTAACCTGCCGATCGGTATTTCGTTTTATACCTTCCAGGCGATCACTTATGTGGTGGATGTTTATCGCGGCAAGGCACAGGTGCAGCGCTCTTATGCAAACCTGTTGCTCTATGTTGCGCTCTTTCCCCAGCTAATTGCCGGGCCGATCGTGCGCTATACGGATATTGCCGCACAGCTGGAGAACCGCGAAATGACCTTGCCGGGCTTTTCCAAAGGCATTACACGCTTTGTGACGGGGCTCGGCAAGAAGGTGCTGCTCGCCAATATTGCGGGTCAGGTTGCAACGAGCCTGATCGGCGGGGATTTGTCGAAAGCCTCTGTGCTCGGCGCATGGCTGGGTATCTTCGCTTATACGTTTCAGATCTATTTTGATTTTTCCGGATACTCCGATATGGCGATTGGGCTTGGTCACATGTTTGGCTTCACTTATGTTGAGAATTTTAATTATCCTTATATTTCTAAATCTATCACGGAATTTTGGCGCCGCTGGCATATCAGCCTGAGCACTTTCTTCCGGGATTATGTCTATATTCCGCTGGGCGGCAACCGCAGGCACCAGCTACGCAATATGTTTATCGTATGGGCGCTGACAGGGTTGTGGCACGGCGCAAGCTGGAATTTCGTCCTCTGGGGGCTGTATTACTTTGTTTTCCTGGCAATTGAAAAGCTGTTCCTCGGCAAGTTCCTGGAAAAACTGCCTGCTGTGGTGGGGCATGCTTACGCGCTGTTTATTATCGTTGTCGGCTGGGTGTTTTTCTATTTTGACGACGTATCCCGCCTCGGGCAGATGCTGAAGCTCATGTTCGGCTTTAGCGGGCAGGCGGGCGTGTTGCCAACGGATACGGTTTTGTTGAAAAACCATCTTGTGTTTTTCCTTGTGGCGATCATCGCCTGCATCCCAGTTTCCAAGCTTGTTAAGGCGCTGCTGATCCGCTTTTCCCGCAAGGGACCCGTGCAGGAATCGCTTGCAGGAGCGGCCGGGATCCTTTATGATGTAGCGCTGCTGTTTTTCTCCACTGCCGCGCTGGTGGGGGCAAGCTACAATCCGTTCCTCTATTTCCGATTTTAAGCAAGGGAGGCAGGTTACATGAAATATAGGAAGAAAAAACCAAACAGCCCGACCGTCTATCATGTGGGGGCGCACAGAGATATCGCTTCCGATCAAAGGCGGCGTAGAGCGCATAGCATTCAGCGTATTCTTTGCCTTGTGGCGGTGGCGCTGTTTGTCCTTCCACTGTTTGTGCTGGGCGTTACAAGCCTGGTGGATCAGGATAAAACCGTATCTGAAAAGGAAAACCGTAACCTGAAAACACGGCCGGCTTTCACACTTCAAGCGTTATTCGACGGCTCTTTCACCAAAGATTTTGAGGAGTATTATGCGGACACGTTCCCGCTGCGGGATTTTTTTCTCTCTGTCAACCAAAAGCTCAACGGCATTTTTACGCAGGCTGCGGGCAAGAGCGATCTGGTGCTGATTGAAAAGGAGGGAAAGGAGGATTTCGGTGGCGAGGCGCTGGTGGAAGATTCTACAAAAGGCGCGGCACAGGAGCAGGAAACGAAAGCCCCCTATCAGCCCAAGGTGAACGACGACGAAGTGTATGAAAACGGCTATATCCTCATCGATAAGGATCGCAAGGCTGCACTGGAAATCTATGGGATTGACAAGACAAAAATTCGCAAATATACGGACATTGTCAACCGATTAGCGCAGAAGCTTTCTGGCCAGAAGATTTATGCGTTGCTTGCGCCGACTGCTACAGAATTCTACAGCCCCGATGATTATCACACTGGAAACCGCTCTCAAAAAGCAGGTATTGCCTATGCATATGAGCAGTTCAAGCAGGCGAACCTGAAAGGGGTAGATGCAGTTTCTTCTATCGGGATGCATTTGGATGAATACGTTTATTTCCGCACCGATCACCACTGGACGGCAAGGGGCGCATATTACGCCTATTCCGCTTTCTGCCAAGCGGCCGGCTTGGAGCCGGTGCCTCTAAATGCATTGGAGAGCGGCAAAATTGAAAATTTTGTTGGCAGCATGTATCGTTATACCAATGCGGATGTTTTGAAGAATAACCCGGATTATCTCGAATACTTTCTGCCGCGGCGTGAGGCGGACGGTGAATATTATGATGACGCAACAATGAAGAATGGGCACCATCTGACGATCGTTTCTACAAAAATTGGGGCGGATAATAAATATCTCGCCTTTATCCAGGGAGATACGCCGCTCTCCAAGATTGTGACGGATCAAAAAAATGGCAAAAAGATTCTGGTCATCAAGGATTCCTACGGCAATGCGCTCGTGCCCTTCCTGGTGGATAATTATGAGGAAATCTATGTTCTTGACCCGCGCAATATCGAAACGGATTTATCATCGTTTGTCAAAACGCATGGCATTCAGGATGTATTGCTCGTCAATTATTCCCTGATCGGCGGCAACACCTCCTATCTCAAAGCGCTGGATAAAATGATCGGATAGGCTCTTTTCAATATTGTGCGAAGATTGTGAGAAGTGTGAATACAATGTGAAAAAGCTGTATTTCTTTGGAATACGCTTGAAAAATTCGTTTAAATAGGATAGAATACCCTTGTTATGTTGGAATCATGGTTTCAGTGGCGCCTTGGGGTAAGCATTTAAAAAGCGCCGCTTACCGGATAGTACACGAGAAAAGGATGAACACAATGGCAAACAAAAATGAAAAATCGCAGGCCGAGCTATATCGCGAGGAGCGAAAGGCGCGGCAAGCGAAGATCGCCAAGAAGCGCGAAAAGAAGTCGCCCAAGCGCATCGCCATGGAGCAGAAGCTCGTCAAGGCGATTCCGATTGTGATCGCGGCGGTTGCCGTGGTATTTGCAATCGGTTGGTTCCTCAATTTTATGGGCGTTCCACAGCGGATGACGACTGTGATGACGGTTGGAGACACAAAAATCAACCAGGCGCAGTATACATACTACTACCAACAGATCTACTCCAACTATGCCAGCCAGGCGCAGCAATATGCGCAGTATGGTATCAGCGGCATTCCGGGCATGATGGATTACAGCACCGTTCCCAGCGAGCAGAAGTATAACGGTGAGGATGCCGAGGGCAAGGGCGACGACTATATGTGGTCGGATTACCTCAGGGATAAAACCAATGAGTTTTTGCAGCAGTATATCACGCTTGGCAAAGAGGCAAAAGCAGCGAATATTACGCTGAGCGAGGATGAGCAGAAGGAAATTGACGAGACTATCAAGAGCATCCGCGAGCAGGCAGCCAGCAGCGATTATTCGCTCAATGCTTACCTGCGCCTGTATTATGGCCGCGGTGTGAATGAAAAGATTCTGCGCGAGGCGATGGAGCTCGAAACGCTCTCCAGCAAGCTCATTGAGCAGAAAAGCGACGAGCTGGCCCGCAACTATACAGACGAGCAGTTGGAAGCAAAGTATCAAAAAGATCAGAATACCTACAACGTTTTGACTGCGCGCATGTTCCAATTTACCACGGAAACGCCGGATTACCCGAAGGATGCGACGGATGCGCAGAAAAAAGAGCTCGATGAAAAGGCTAAGAAGGAAACGAAGGCCAAGGCCGACGCGATGCTGGGTAAAGTGACGGGTGAGGAATCCTTTAAGGAGCAGGCACTGGCCAATGCCTCCAAGGATCAGAAGGATGATTATAAAAAGGACGAGGCCACGCTGATGAAGAATACAGCGGTGACCCAATTCTCCCAGATTAGCGATGACGCCGTCAAGTGGGCTGCCTCCGCAAAGAAGGGCGACAAGAAGGTTTTCGAAACAGACGCCGGCTGCTATGTGGTCTATATCGTAGAGGCGGCGCACCGTGATGCTTCTGAAACCGTGGATGTCCGCCACATTCTCTTTAAGGTGGATTCGGAGGCCGAGGATCAGGCAAAGGCGAAGGCTGATGCAAAGAAAAAGGCTGAGGATGCCCTTGCAGAGTGGCAGAAGGGCGACAAGACGGAGGAGAGCTTTGCAGCGCTCGCCACAGAGAAAACAGAGGATACCGGCTCCCAGAGCACGGGCGGTTTGTATGAGCGCGTTTATAAGGGCCAAATGGTGAAGGCGTTTGAAAATTGGTGCTTTGACGCGGCCCGTAAAGCGGGCGATACCGGCATTGTGGAATCCGACTACGGCTACCATGTGATGTATTTCATCCAAAAGAACGACGAGCCGCTGTGGAAGCTCAAGATTCGTGACGCGCTCAGTTCTGAAGATGCAAAAACCTATACGGATGAGTTGCTTAAAAAGGATGAAAACAAAATCGAGCTCAAGGGCAACAAGGTTCAGAAGGTCATTGATGACCTCATGGCGAAGATGAAGAAGAATCAGGCGCTCAACAGTGCGTCGGCTTAAGCATTTATTACATTCCAATTTTGAAATACCCCAGGAGTTTTCTCCTGGGGTATTTTTATGCTCAAAAGTTAAATGCTGATTTATGGATTTAATGCCAACTAAATAAAACATATTATATAAATTATGGTTGACATTAGTTAAAATATATATTAATATATAATAAACAGATGCAAATAGTTTAGATGTATTATGTGTTTAAATGGGCGTATTTGTAAAATAAGGCCGGATATCTAGTGTGCGAGATGCTCGGTTTTTATTGAACATAAAGTGATAAGGAGGCTTTCACAATGAAGAAGTTCAAAAAGCTTGTAGCCACTGCGCTTGTTGCGGTTATGGTTCTGACGACTATGGCGCTTTCGGCATCTGCCGGCATCGTGTTCTGGCATGGCAACGAGAGCAAACGCTGCTATGCAAGCACAACACAGGACACGACAACCAAACTGATTGGTGCGCAGATCACCTGGCAGGTAAAAAGCGGAAACATTCAGTATGGGGACAGGATCGAAAATCGAGGAGCTGAGGCCAAAAGCAGATCGAGTTACCTGATTTTCAAATCTGGTCAGTCATTTGGGTATTACTGGATTGACGGGACGAAGTACAATTGCACCGCATGGATGCCCTTTGATTTTTAAATTAAGCTAGGTTGTGCCACGGCAGTTCATTTCGCACACGTTCAATGCAACTGCCGTGGCATTTTTGGCGTAGCATGATCAGAATTGATTCATTGAATTTCCTATCGATGATGCAATGGAGGTTGGCATATGGAAACCGCAATTCAGACAAAGGATCTTACAAAGGAATACCGACAGGGCAAAAATATTGTGATGGGCGTTGATCATGTTAATATCAGCGTTGCGTCCGGGGAGTTCACTTCGATCGTGGGGAGAAGCGGGTCCGGCAAGTCAACGCTGCTTCACTTGCTAGGCGGTATTGACCAGCCTACAGCGGGGAGCGTCCTAATCAATGGAATCAATATCAATCAGTTGCAGGATGCTGCGCTCACAAAATTCAGAAGCAAACACATCGGTTTTATTTTTCAAAGCTATAATCTGATCAATGAATTGACTGTTTTGGAAAATATTCGTTTGCCGTTGGATTTGGGCAAGATGGCATATGATAAGGATTACGAGGCTGAAATTATCACATTACTTGAGCTTGAAGAGCGGCTGAAGTTTTACCCCTATCAGTTGTCTGGAGGGCAACAGCAGCGTGTTGCAATTGCGAGAGCACTGATTACAAAGCCTGCGATCATTTTGGCTGACGAGCCGACTGGGAACTTGGATAAGCAGTCCGGCGATTCCATTTTTGAATTTATGATTAAAACAAATAAAAACTTGCATCAAACTTATGTGATGGTAACGCATAATCTGGAACTCGCCAATCGTACAAAACGGATTCTAACCATTGACGATGGGAAAATTGTTGACGACAAAGGTCTGCTTTAAGGTGTTTTTTCCAATCTGCTGAAAGATTCATCACGATGATGTAGAAGGAGATTCTATGAAACAGATATTACGTCTTTCATTCAAAGACACCTTTCGCTCGAGGAATTCGGCGCTTCTAGCTTTTGGAATCCTGTTTTCCTTTTTGGTGCCGATTGTGATTTTTACCGTTTCCAATTCTTTTATGAATGGTGCGCTTGAAAAATCTTTTCAAGTATATGGATATTTTGATGATATCCTTTACCATGCAGAGAAGCAGGCCGGCGGCTTGCAAAATACGCGGAATGATATAAAGGAAGCCATTCCCACAGAGGGCATCGAACAGGTAGGAACCGTATCCGTATTTCGCCAGGATGAGGCTGGTAAAGCAGAATTGACGATCGGCTATATGGATGAGGCGGCGA
>OKST01001632.1_pt1 | contig 9697 bp, 11 predicted proteins | sample 1606341 | NCBI WGS metagenome assembly OKST01 (sample SAMEA3879563, study PRJEB24766) | human gut metagenome | biome: human-associated habitat; feature: feces | place: USA | collected 1985/1987 | reverse complement strand
CCGATCACGTATTCGTCCAGCCGCTCCTTGATCTCACGCGGCTTGAGCACGGTGATCTGCTGCTCGGGACGGCTCTGGCGGGGCCGCTGCGCGGGCATGTCGTCGTCGAGCACGCTCTGGCAGAGCTCCACACACTCGTTGCAGATGAAAACGCCCGGCCCTGCGACCAGCGTATCCACCTGATCCTGCGTTTTATTGCAGAAGGAGCAGCGTACACCCTTCTGACTGTTGTCATCATCTCTTGGCATTCGTGCAATACCTCCCCGGTAAAAGCAATTACCTGTGCTCAATGATACGGTCAACCAGGCCGTATTCGAGCGCTTCCTGTGCGCTCATAAAGTTATCGCGCTCCGTATCCTGGCAGATCACGTCATAGGGCTTGCCTGTATTGGCGGCCAGGATTTTATTGAGGCGCTCCTTGGTTTTGATAATATGGCGGGTTGTGATCTCCATATCCGTCGCCTGCCCCTGCATGCCACCAGAGGGCTGATGGATCATCACTTCGCTATTGGGCAGCGCAAGGCGCTTACCCTTTGCGCCGGCTGCAAGCAGGAATGCGCCCATGCTCGCCGCCATGCCCATGCAGATAGTGGAAACATCGCATTTGATATACTGCATGGTATCGTAAATTGCAAGCCCATCTGTTACGGAGCCGCCCGGGCTGTTGATATAAAAGCTGATATCCTTTTCGGAATCCTGCCCTTCCAGGAACAGCATCTGCGCTACCACCAAGCTTGCAGTCGTTTGATTGACCTCATCGCAGAGCACAATGATGCGGTCGTTGAGCAAGCGGGAAAAAATATCGAACTGCCTTTCTCCCCTGCTGGTCTGCTCGACTACCATTGGTACTAAGCTCATAGGAAAGATCCCCCTTTAATTGTGTCATGGATTACATCAGTGCAGAGGATTTCGCCCAATCCACTGACGCCTGTGTTTGCAAAAGCATACGCATCGAAACAGCACGCTTTGTGCCAAAAAATGCGCAAAATGCGGGCCACATCGAATGGCTCGCAATTACTTTTTCGAATACGCGCGCCGCATATGCCTTTAGTATTGCACAGGCGGCGCGCGCTTTAAACGCCGAGTCAAAATTATTCCGCTTTCGGCTCCTCAGCTGGTTTCTCTTCCGTTGCGGCTTTTTTCTTGCGGGTCGCCTTTTTTTTCTTAGCGACAGAATGCTCCTTGAGCAGGTCAATTGCTTTGCGCATGGCAAGGTTCGCCTTGATGTCGGCGGCAGGGATCACGCCCTTGATCTTGTCGATATCCATCTTATAATTCTCAGCGAGCTTTGCATATTCCGCCTCTATCTCATCCTCGGCCGGCTCAATCTGCTCAAGCTCCACGATCTTTTCCAGCGCGAGACGGGTCTTCACATTCGTCTCCGCCTGCTCGCGGTACATGGCCATCATCGCGTCGCGCTCCATGCCCGTGTAGTTGAGGTAGGTGTCAAAATCAATGCCCTGCGACTGCAAGCGGTAATTGAATTCATCAAACTCCTCCTGCGCCGCACGATCAAACATCAACTGCGGAATTTCCGCCGTTACCAGCGCGGGAAGCTGATCGAGAACCGCATGCTCAAAATCTTCATCCGCATGCTCCTGCTTATGATCGAGCATCTTCTTTTTGGTATCCGCCTTCAGCTCATCGAGCGTGTCGAACTCACTGACATCCTTGACAAACTCATCATCCAGCTCCGGCAGCTCTTTCTGCTTGATCTCATGAAGCTTAATCTTAAAGGTGGCGTCCTTTCCCTTGAGCTCCTCGGCATATTCTTCCGGGAAGGTAACGTTGATGTCAAACTCTTCGCCAGCACTGTGGCCTACCACCTGCTCCTCAAAGCCGGGAATAAACTGATGGGAACCGAGCGTCAGGTCGTAATTTTCACCCTTACCGCCTTCAAAAGCGACGCCGTCCACAAAGCCTTCAAAATCAATCACAGCCAGATCGCCATCCTGCGCGGCACGATCCTCCACGCTGATGTAACGCGCATTGCGCTCGCGCATCTTCTCGATTTCCTCATCGACTTCTTCATCTTTCACCTCAACGGCCGGTTTCTCCGCCTCCAAGCCTTTATATTCGCCCAGCTCCACTTCAGGCTTCACGGCAACCTTTACCTTAATCAGAGCGCCGTCCTTACCCATCTCCTCCACTTTAGGTTCATAGGGCTCATAAACCGTTTTCAGGCTGGACTCTTCCACAGCCTCTTTGACCGCCTGCGGATAAACCGCCTCGATCGCATCCTCATAAAACACCTCAGGGCCATAAACGCGCTCAATAAATGCACGGGGAGCTTTCCCCTTGCGGAAGCCATGAACGGTGATATTCTTTCTCTGCTTGAGATACGCTTTGTTGACAGCGTCCTCAAACGTCGCGGCGTCAACCGTTACTTCCAGCTCGTATACACCGGCCTCTTCCAATTTGGTCGCTGTTTTTAAACTCATCTTAATTTTCCTCCTGTACATCTGTTGCAGTTTAACTAAGTTATTATAGCAGATACATGCTGCAATTTCCAGTTTTTTTTTAAAATCTGAAATTCTTTACAAATTCTTCATGAATCCTTGCCCGAATTCTTCCGGGCTTTCAAAATGGTTGATTGGAGACACTATGTAGAGGAAGCATCTCCCTCCAGCCCAGCAGGCACCAACTTTGGGCAAAAGCTCAAATAATCGGCAGAAATCAGTGAAAAACGAATCCCTTCCCGCTCGCCTGTCACTGCTGCACGCGTAGCCGGTCCATGCAGATGGCCGTAATAACAGCGCCGGATTCCCTCGTCCTCCAGAACCCGCATCATTTCCTCGCACCGAGCTGACTGCGTCACGGGCGGATAGTGCAGGAACGCCACCGGCTCACCGCCAAGCGCCTTTGCCGCCTGAATGGAGGTACGAAGCCTGCCTGCCTCACGCAGCACTACTTTTTTGTCGGCGTCCTCTTCCGCATCAAAAAACCAGCCGCGCGTGCCGCACACAGCAATTCCCTCCACCAAAGCGGCATCGTTATGGACGATCTGAAGCGAGTGAAGCCCATGCTCTTCAAAAAAGGTATCCATTTTTCGGCGCGTTGACCACCAATAATCGTGGTTGCCTTTTAGCAAAAGCTTTCTTCCCGGCAGAGAATGCAAAAACTGCATATCCCGCAGCGCTCCAGCGAGGGACATCCCCCACGAAAGATCTCCTGCGATCACAACTGTATCTTCCTCGCCTACTACAGCGCGCCAGTTTGCCTCCAGCCGCGCCACATAATCCTGCCAGCCGCGGAAAACCTCCATGGATTTATCAGCGTCTAGGGACAGGTGCGGGTCCGCGATGGCAAACAGCGACATTGCGTTCCCCTCCAATCTTTCCAAATTCATATCCACAAAATTTTTATATCCAAAAAATACCGATTCGCCTTCAGCCCTGTAACAAGGCGATTCATGTTTTTCCCGCCGCTTTGCTCCGCATAGAAAGCCAAAGGATGCAAAAGATAAATCCGGGCGCGGAAAGCGCCGCGAAAGGAGGCGTTACGATGGGTAAGGAACACATCAAGGAAATCAGCGATATCGATTGCAGCGTGACGAGCTGCGTATATCACGATGGCAAGACCAAGTGCATGGCCGGCAAGATTCAGGTTGGGCCGCGCAACGCGTGCTGTTCGTCTGAGACGGAGTGCGCGACTTACGAGCCGGATGGCGGCATGCAGTAAAAAAACAAACAAGAAGCGCGCGAGGCTGCTGCAAAATTTTTGCAGCAGCCTTATTTCCGCTTCTTCGTCTATTATGACTCGATGCCGAGCATCTCATAAACCACGTTTTTCATCTCATCCCGTTCACAAACCTTGGTAAAACGCTGTTTTTTCTGCGCAAGGCCTGCAAGCTGCGGCGGCACCTGCTCGCCTGTAAGACTGGAAAGCTCCTGTACCATGCCGAATTCATCGCTGCTCTCCACCTGCCCATTCCCGACGGCGGACAGCACGCTTGCAGAGAATTTAAAGGGATTTGCTGTGGAAGCGATCAGCACCGGCGTATTATCTCCTGTGCGCAGCAGGTATTGTTTACATACGTCTACAGCTACAGCTGTATGCGTATCGCAAAGATAGTGGGTATTATTGTAGGTTTCACGGATCGTCATCTTCGTGCGGCTATCATTACAGCAACCAGCCGCAAAAAGCGTTTTGAGTTTATTCAGCATGGACCTGCCCACATCATAGCAGCCATCCTGTTTCAGGCTATCCATCCACGCACGCACCTGCGCATCATCCTGACCGCATAAATCAAAGAGCAACCGCTCCAAATTGCTGGAGATGAGGATATCCATCGAAGGCGACATTGTGGTATAAAAGCTGCGGTTACGGTCATATTTCCCGGTCTGGAGGAAATCTGTCAGCACATTATTCGCATTGGAAGCGCAGATCAGCTTTTGGATCGGCAGCCCCATCCTGCGCGCATAATAGGCAGCGAGGATATTGCCAAAATTGCCCGTGGGGACGACTACATTCATTTTATCGCCCAGCTCGATGGAGCCATCCTTAAGCAAGTCACAATAGGCGGAGATGTAATAGACAATTTGCGGGACGAGGCGGCCCCAGTTGATCGAATTGGCAGAGGAGAACATCATATTCTTTTGCGCTAACTTCTCCGTGATTGCCGGATCAGTAAAGATCGCCTTCACGCCGGTCTGCGCGTCGTCAAAGTTGCCGTGGATTGCGCAAACGCCGACGTTATCCCCCTCTTGCGTTGTCATCTGAAGCTTTTGCATGGGGCTTACGCCCTCTTCCGGGTAGAATACGAGGATTTTGGTATTGGGCACATCCTTAAACCCTTCCAACGCAGCCTTGCCCGTATCTCCAGAGGTAGCAACCAGAATTACGATTGTTTTCCCCTCCGCCGTTTTGGAAGCGGCAACGGTGAGCAAATGCGGCAAAAGCTGAAGCGCCATATCCTTAAACGCACAGGTCGGCCCCCGCCAAAGCTCCAACACATGGATATCCTCCGTCAGATGGACAAGCGGCGCCACTTTTGGGGAACTGAATTTGCCCGGCGCATAGGCGCCGCGAACGCATCTATCCAGCTCTTCCGGCGTAAAATCCGTTAAGTAGAGGGATAATACTGCCTTTGCCCGCTCAATATAGTCAAGCTGAGCAAGCGCGGCAATCTGCTCCATCGAAAGCTTTGGGATCTCCTCCGGAACAAACAGACCCCCTTCAGCAGAAATCCCCTGCGCAATTGCCTGGGCGGAGGAAACATGCACGGCTTTATTTCTTGTGCTCGTATACAGCATCATTTCAAACCCCTTTACTTTGACACATATTTTTCGTTGATTCATCCCATTGATCAAATCGGCTATTGATAATTTTATTTTAACATATCTGTTTGCGGCTGTAAAAGGGTTTGAAAAAATTTTTCCGCATTTTTGTAAAACAGCGCGTCAGCCTGCTCCTGGGGCATCCCGTTCGCAAGCAGGTAATCCTGAAATGCTTCCAGCTTTTCAACCCCGGCAAAGCAAGGCTCCAGCTCGCAGCCGTCAAAATCGCTGCCAAGCGCAAGCACATGCTCTCCGCCGCGCTCCAGCACATGCCGAATGTGCCGGTGCGCCGCCGCAAAGCCAGCGCTTCCCGGCCTGCCCAAAAAGGCCCGGTATAGATTAATCCCAATCAGCCCTCCGCGTGTAATGATGCAGTCAATCTGCCGGTCTGTCAGGCTGCGGGGATGGCGGTAAACCGCATTACAGTTGGAATGCGATGCGAGAAACGGTGCCCTTGCAATCCCTGCTTCTTTGCCGAGCGGCGTCAGCCCGCCCGCGCACCGTTTTCCACAGCCGCAGCCCAGCTCATTGGCCCCGTTCCAGGTCAGGGTGATCAACCGGACACCCATAGCATGCAGCTTTTGAATGCGGTCAAGCCTGCCGCCCAGCACTGCGCCGCCTTCCACACTGAGAATTGCGGCGCACTTCCCCTCCCGCTCCGCACGGGCCAACTCGTCAGAGGTGCGGCAAAAAGAAACCGCGTCTTTATGCGTTTCAAGCTGGTGCAAAAAATCATCGTAAATGCCTTGAAAATAATTCCAAGCGGCCTCCCCGCGGCAGGAATCCGGGATAAAAACGGCAAAAACCTGCCGCCATGGCGCATAAGCGCTGCCCCTTTGCAAGGAAAGATGCAGGTTGTTTTCAAAGAGATCCTTTTTCTGTTTCCAGCATTCTCCGATCGTATCACAGTGCAGGTCAAACAGCCTCATGTTTATGGCCATCCTTTCTCTACAAGGCGGGATGTTCTGTCCGGTTTGACAAAGTCAAATTCTCGTTCTTTGAACGAGAAAGGACAGAACTCCTTGGTTAAAAAATTCATTTTTTAACCTTATTCCTCCCGCTCATCTGTAATCCTGTGCGTCAAAGGCGTTTTCCATATGGCGGATTTCCCGCACCCTTCCACAGGCGTCCGCCTCTACCTCCATCACATCGAAACGCGGCTGCAACGCACAGGGATGAGAAGCAAGGTAAAGCGAAGCGGTGCGCATCACCCTCTGCCGCTTTATGGGCGTAACCGCCTCCATGGGAGAAGCGATTGCCTGCGGACCACGCGTTTTCACCTCGACAAATATAATATATGGCTTTTTCTCCGCAATAATGTCGATCTCGCCGAACCGGGTGCGGTAATTAGCGTCCAAAATCCGATATCCCCTTTTGCGAAGAGCCTGTGCGCAGGCGCGCTCGCCGAGCGGGCCCAATTGCCTTCCATCCATCAAAAGCCTCCCTGAAACAGCCGAATATGATTCACAGCCACTAACGTGGCGGCTTTGTCACTTAACGTGGCGGCTTAAATTCTTTAAAAAGGTTTTTCGATGCACTGCGGAAATTCCATACTGCGCGAGCATCTCATAATGCAGCTTCGTGCCATAGCCCTTATGCTTTGCAAACTGGTATTGCGGATACTCCCGATCCAGCTCATACAGGCAGCGGTCACGGCTAACTTTTGCAAGGATCGAAGCCGCCGCGATAGATGCGGATTTGGCATCGCCCTTGACAAGCGTGCGTTCGGCGACAGGCAGACCCGGCGCGCGGTTGCCGTCGATCAGCGCGAGATCCGGCCTCCTATGCAAACCGTCAAACGCCCGGCGCATGGCGAGAAAGGTCGCCTGCAAAATATTGATTTCATCGATCTCTCGCTCTGTTGCCATAGCGATGGAATAATCCGCTGCACGGGCGGTGATCTCATCAAAAAGCAGCTCGCGTTTTTTCTCGCTGAGCTTTTTGGAATCATTCAGCCCTGCGATCTCCTCCCCCGGGCGCAGCACAACGCATGCCGCAAACACGGGGCCTGCAAGCGGCCCTCTGCCGGCCTCATCAATGCCGCACACGCATTGGAAGCCCTCCTGGGCCGCCGCCTCTTCATAGTGGTACCAATTGATCTCTTCCATTCCAATTCCCCTTACACATAGAAAAAAGGCCGGATTCCCCCAGCCTTTCTTGCTTAATCCGCCCGAGCCTGCCCGCGCGGTATTCATCCAGCAGCATAGCGCTCGCCCGCTCTGTATCGATCTCTCCGCCGCGCATGAGCATGCCACGCTTGTGGCCGATCAGCTCCAGCAACTCATAGGGCTCGCTCTGGGATGCCTGTTCCCGATCGATCTTATAGCGCTCGCACAACCGCGCCGGATACTGCGCGCCCAGCACAGCCAGCAGCCTGACTGCCATCGTTTCCACATCCATCACCTCATCTTTGACCGAGCCGATAAAGGCCAGGCGGTTGCCCACCTCCGGATCGTCAAACTTCGGCCAGAGCACGCCGGGCGTATCGAGCAGCTCGATTCCTCCGCCGATGGCAAACCATTGGTTCTGCCTGGTCACACCCGGCCGATCGGCCACCTTAGCGCGGCTACGGCCCGCCATGCGGTTGATAAAAGAGGATTTGCCCGTATTGGGGATGCCGACAACCATCATGCGCAGCGCGCGGCCCGCCATCCCTTTTTCCAGATTGGATTGGATTTTATCCCGCAGCAATTCGCGCACCGTATCTCCATAATCGTTCAGCCCGCGCCCGGAACGGCAATCCACCGCTAAGGCAGGGCTACCCTGCCTGCCGAACCACGCCTTCCAGCGGCGCGTGGCCGCCTCGTCCGCCATATCGCACTTATTGAGCAGCACAATATGCGGCTTGCTGGCGATCAGTTCATTTAGCTCCGGGTTGCGGCTGCTCAGGGGAACCCGCGCATCCAGCAGCTCCGTCACCGCATCCACAAGGGGGAGGCTTTCTTTGATCTGCCTCCGGGTTTTTGCCATATGGCCGGGAAACCACTGCACCGTCTGTTTCTGAAAATCACTCATTGATTCCTTACCTTCCAGATCCCGTCAATAGACCGACCAGTGCCCCAGAGGCGTAATACGACCCTCTACCTTGCCCAGCACATAGCGCACATCAATAAACCCAATCATGGGCGAGCGGCTGTCTGTTGACATGTTACGGTTATCCCCCATCACAAAGATGTGCCCTTCCGGAACGGTAACGGGAAATTCTACGCCCTCCTTCGTCAGTGTCGGCGCATTGACATAGGGCTCGTCGAGCGCTTTGTCGTCGACATAGACGATCCCTTTTTCAAAATCAATATCTACCTTCTGCCCCTCCGTGGCAATCACGCGTTTCACAATTGGCTCGTGAAAAGCGTTGGGCTGTGTGACGATCACGATATCCTGATACTGTGGCTCATACTGCCGGCTCGATACCAGCAGACGGTCATTCTCCTGCAAGGTGGGCACCATGGAGGTTCCCTCCACGCCTACCAAACGGAATAAAAAAGTAAAAATCAAAAAAATCACCAGCAAGGCAGACACCAGGATATCCGCAAATTCATACACAGCGGATACCAGCTTTTTGCGAGCGGGCGACATCTGCTTTCTCTTCGGCGCCTGCGGCGCCACCGGCTGCCCTTCTTGGGGGACTTTTTCTTCTGTATCCATCTGTATAACCTCCGCTCTGAAATAGGATCCTGTTTCTCATCCGATATGTTTTACCCGATTTGCCACTGGCCCGCCGGGAGCAGCCGGAACACCGCTTTGCCAGAAAGATAGCGCGTATCGATAAACCCGATCGTAGAGGAACGGCTGTCAAGCGAATCGTTGCGGTTATCCCCCATCACGAAAACATAACCTTCCGGCGGATCAATCTCAACCGTATCCCCCGCCACGGCGATAATGCGTTTAATCAGCGGCTCGTTGAGCGCATTCGGCTGCGAAATCACAACGATATCGCCGCGCTGCGCATGAAAGCCGAGTGTGGTGACCGCCACCCAATTGCGATCCAGCAGCGTTGGCTCCATTGAGGCGCCGCTTACCCAAAATGGGCGGCACACAAAAGCGAACAGCACCATCACAAGCAGCACCGCCAGAGAAAGGGAATCCAGCATCTCATAGATCACATTCCACTTTGTGCGGCGTGCCGGGATTTCATCAAATTGAATGGTATATTCTTCATATCTGCGCATGTAAATCATCCTAACAAAAAAGGGACATAGGTGTCACCCTTGTCCCTTGTGTACTTCTGCCCTCAGCGAAGCTGTTCCTTAACTTTTGCAGCCTTACCGACCCTGTCGCGCAGATAGTACAGCTTGCTCCTGCGCACCTTACCGGAGCGAACCAGTTCCACTTTTGCAACATTGGGAGAATGCACTGGGAAAACACGCTCCACGCCAACGCCATAGGAAACGCGGCGAACGGTAAAAGTTTCAGATACA
>OKST01001629.1_pt1 | contig 9706 bp, 7 predicted proteins | sample 1606341 | NCBI WGS metagenome assembly OKST01 (sample SAMEA3879563, study PRJEB24766) | human gut metagenome | biome: human-associated habitat; feature: feces | place: USA | collected 1985/1987 | reverse complement strand
AGGGTCAGCACCGCCACGGTGCCGATGTAGCACACGGGGATCTGCCAGTTGATGACCCTACGCAGCAGCAGATACACAAAGCCCAGCAGCAGGGCCAGCGCAGAGGTCTCACCCAGAGAGCCGCCGATGCGACCGATGAACATATCGCTGATGGAGAAGGTGGAGGTCAGGTCATTGACCGCCGCCAGTGCATCCTCAGCCGTCTCGGCGGAGAAGATGCCCTTCATCACAGCCATGGGGGTGGAGCTGGTCACCACGTCGGCGGTGGAGCCCACCAGAGGCAGCTTGGAGCCGAAGCCCACCCAATGGGTCATGGCGCTGGCATAGCTGGCCAGCAGCATGGCACGGCCCACCAGAGCGGGATTGACGAAGTTGCAGCCGATGCCGCCGTAGAGCTGCTTGACCACCACGATGGAGAAGAAGCTGCCGATGATCAGCATCCACACCGGTGTGGTGGGGGGGCAGACAAAGGCCAGCAGGATACCGGTGACCACAGCGGACAGATCACCGATGGACTGGGGCTTCTTCAGGAGCTTGCGATAGGCCCACTCCCAGAACACGCAAGCGGCCACGGACACCAGCACCATGGTGAGGGCCCGCACGCCGAACACATAGATGCTCATGACCAGAGCGGGCAGCAGGGCGATGATGACATCCAGCATGATGCTCCGGGTGTTATCCTTGGAGCGGATATGGGGAGAGGAGGATGCGATCAGCTTCAAATTTTTGTAATCCGTCATTGCTTACGCCTCCTTCTTCTCGGCAGCGGCCTTCTCGGCCTCCGCCTTGGCCTTGGCGGCCATTCTCGCATTATTGACCTTCTGCTTGCCCATGCGGAAGGCATGGATCAGCGGCAGACGGGCAGGACAGATGTAGGTGCAGGCGCCGCACTCGATGCAGTCCATGCCGTGGAGGGTGTTCTGCCAAGTGTCCACGTCGCCCTTCATCAGGTACTTGTACATGAACACAGGCTCCAGACGCATGGGGCAAACGCCCACGCACTTGCCGCAGCGGATGCACTGGGGATGCTCCTCGTACTGCTCCTCCTTGCCGGCAAAGGCCAGCATGGCGCCGGTACCCTTACCCACGGTGACGTCCACATTGTACTGGGCCAGACCCATCATGGGGCCGCCCATGATCAGCTTGTAGGTATCCTCCCGCAGACCGCCGCAGGCGTCGAACAGCTTGGAGATGGGGGTGCCGATGGGGCACTCGATGTTCTTGGGCTCGATGACGCCGGAGCCGGATACGGTGACGACCTTGTTCACCACGGGCATACCGGTATACACCGCACGGTAGATGGCGCAGGTGGTGTTCAGGTTGAAGATGCAGCAGCCTGCGTCGGCGGGCAGCTTGCCGGAGGGGACCTGACGGCCGGAGACAGCCTGACACAGCTGCTTCTCAGCGCCCTGGGGATACCGGGTGTGCAGGACCTCCACCACCACGGGAGCGTTCAGCTCAGCGATGGTCTTGTTGAGCACGTCGGCCGCATTCTGCTTGTTGGCCTCGATGCCGATGTACACGTGCTCCACGCCGAAGCACTTGGCCAGCAGCGTAGCGCCCTTGACCACCTGCTCCGGACGCTCCAGCATGGTGCGGTGGTCGCCGGTGATGTAGGGCTCGCACTCGGCGGCGTTGATGATCACATAGTCCACCTTGCCGAGACCGGAGCTGATCTTCACATGGGTGGGGAAGGTCGCACCGCCCTGGCCCACGATGCCGGCGTTCTTGACGATCTCCACCAGCTGCTCGGGAGTCAGGCTGTCGGGATCCTCCACGGGATGAATGTCCGGGCACACGGTGTTCTGAAAATCGTTCTCGATCACCACAGACATCATGGTGCCGCCCATAGAGAAGGGGCGGGGCTCCACGGCCTTTACGGTACCGGACACGCTCGCATGAATGGGAGCGGACACGAAACCGCCGGGTTCACCGATCTTCTGACCGATGGTCACCTTGTCGCCCACCGCAACGATAGGCTTGCAAGGCGCACCGATGTGCATAGACATGGGAATGACCACCTCAGCCGGGGCTTCCAGCTGTTCGATGGCCTTTTCATTGGTTGCGGCCTTCATGTCATTGGGATGAACGCCGCCAAAGAAAGCTTGTGCCATTGTCTTTCACCTCATCTTACTCCTTGGTGGCTGCGCCACCACATACTGCACATTAGTCTACAACAAAATTGCCCCGTTGGCAAGACCTAAGCTTTCATTTTTGTCACTTTTTGAATACTGGAGACTGGGAACTCCGCCTTTCACGCACGTTTGTCCGTGTTTGTCCACGTTTTTCCGAAATATCCATTTACTCCCACCGGCGCAGTTCGGATGCGCCTCTTGCCAAATGGGAAGGCTATATGATAAAATAAACACCTATATAGATATCCTGCGGCACAGACCGCAGGAGAGAAAGGACACAAAACACATGATGAACCGTATTGAGCTGAAGCAGGAGGCCAAGGGCGTTGTCCGCACCGCCGCCGTCTCTGCCTATTTGTTCGCTTTGCTCTATCTGGCCCTGACGGAGCTGCTGCAGGGGGCCAGTGTCTACGTCAACGGCGACGTGGCGCTCTATATGCAGACGTATTTCCCCAACGTCCCCATCCCCTCCTATCTCTACCCGGTGGCCCTGCCCACCACGGTGGTGACGCTGGTGGCGGTGGTGTGCTGGCTGCTGCGGGTACTGCTGCAGGGCGGCTGGGTGCTGTACCATCTGGGCGTGCGCCGGGGCGAGGAGATGCCTTACGCCACCCTCTTCGACGGCTTCGGCTTCATCGGCAAGCTGATCCTGCTGAATATCGTCATCACCCTCTATGTTTTCCTGTGGTCCATGCTGCTTATCATCCCCGGTATCATCGCCAGCTACCGCTACCGTTTTGCCGTCTATAACCTGTGTGAGAACCCCGATATGGGCGTCATGGAGGCCATCAGCATGAGCAAGGCACAGACCGCCGGGTATAAGGGCGACCTGTTCCTGCTGGACCTGACCTTCATCGGCTGGAACCTCCTGTGCAGCCTGACGCTGGGCATCCTCTCCATCTGGATCGCTCCCTATATCATCCAGACCAACATCGGCTATTTTCAGGAGATCAAGCGCATCAAGGGCATCGGCTGGCAGGCCCGTCCTGAGCAGCCTGACGATACCTTCCGCCCCACGGACCCCTTCGGCCCGGAGCTGTAAGGCCACCTTATTGTATTAAGCTGCCGCAAACCACCCGTAGGGGCGACTCTTGCGACCGCCTGCAGCGATCGATAAAAGAGCCGCACCCCCACGGAAGTGACCCCCAAAAGTCAGACAAAAACAAGAATAAGCGGCCTAAACGGTCTGAATCCTGTACTGCACAGGACTCAGGCCGTTTAGTTTTAATTTGATTCTGTGGTTATTGTAGTAACCGATATACGCAACAATGGCCTGTTCGAGTTGGTCAATGGAATCGAACTTTTCTAAATAGAACAATTCCGTTTTAAGCAGCCCAAAGAAATGTTCGGCGACAGCATGATCCAAGCAGGTCGCTTTACGAGACATACCTTGTGTAGTGGCTTTTTCTTTCAGCACCCGCTGGTAAGCCTTCATCTGGTACTGCCAACCTTAACAGTATCCCATACTGCCCAACAAATGGGGTGTAGTTCAGCCCAGCCTGCGCCTTCTTTATCGCATAGCTTCGCCTTTACAGCTCGATCTCGCCCCGGACCAACGTCACGGCCGGGCCGCCCACCTTGACGAAGGGCTGGCCGTCCTTCAGGATGACCTGAGCGGAGATCATGGAAGGCCGCCCCATCTTCTCGCCCTGCACCACAGTGTACACCTTGTCCAGCTCCACCAGCCCGTGCCGGTACAGATAGTAGACCAGCGCCCCGTTGGAGGTGCCGGTGGCGGCCTCCTCATCGATGTCATACAGGGGAGCGAAGTTCCGGGCATGGATCATGCCATCGGCGGTGTTGACGGTGAAGGCGTGGACCCCCACCACGTTATACCGGCGGGAGTGCTCCGTCAGAGCCGGGAAGTCCGGTGCGATCTTCTCCAGTTCCGCCTCATCGGCCACAGGCATCATGATGTCCGTCAAACCGGTGGACACCTTCTGGGGCAGAAGCATCAGCTCCGGTTTCCCGGTCACGGCACCCTGTCCGTCGGCGGAGAGACCCATGATGCGGTACAGTTCCTCCAGCTCCTCCGGCGTCTCCAGCCGCTGGAAGGTCTGGGGCTTGGCCATGTCCATGAGGATGGCGTCCTTGCCCACCACCACCTCCAGCGTACCGGAGAGTGTCTCATTGATGTAGGTGCCGCCCTCGACCACCAGTCCCATCTCCTGCAGAGCGTGGAAGCTGCCGATGGTGGCGTGGCCGCACAGCTCCACCTCCGCAGCGGGGGTGAAGTAGCGGATATGGAAGCGGTTCCCGCCCAGGGGCTTGATGAAGGCCGTCTCGGAGTAGCGCAGCTCCGCCGCCGTTTTCCGCATAGTCTCATCTGCGGGGAACTCCGCCCCCTCCGGCAGCAGAACGACACCTGCGGGGTTGCCGCCGAAGGTCTGCCGGGTAAATGCATCTACGATCTGGAATTTCATGTGCTGATTCTCCTTCCTGACAGGCAGGCTTCCTGCGATGCCGCAGCGCTGCCCGCATCGTGACTTTGTCTCTGACTTCTTTATATCATAGTCCCCTCCGACTGTAAAGCTGTTTCTTCACCCACAGACTGCGCCATGCCGGGAAAACGGCTGCCTGCAAGGCAGCGTCAATGGTCACCGCCATTTTTCCGGGAAGAACCGGTAGCGTGACACATCCACATCCGAGATTTCGCCCGTGCAGCGCTGCCAGCCTACCTCCCGGAAGCCAACAACGCCGGATGGGCGAAAAACCTTGTACACGATGCACAAAATTTCTCACGTTCTTTGTGCGAACGACACAAAAACCGCAGGAGTGTACGCAATGCAAGGACAAATGCACACCCTTTGGAGAAAGACACGAAACCGCCCGACTTCGGGCGGCGGATTTCATGGAATTTTGACATTGCACATTCCCACATTTCCTCGTATCCTTATGAACATATTAAAACAAAACCGCCGAGGAAAGGGGCGAATGTCATGTTGAAAAGCATTTATTTGCAGCAGGTTTACAGCGATCTGACAGCACGGGATCCCGAACAGAAGGAGTTTCATCAGGCCGTGCGGGAGGTGCTGGAGAGTCTGGATCTGATGATCGACAGCCACCCGGAGTACCGGGAGGCCGCCCTGCTGGAGCGGTTCGTGGAGCCGGAGCGTGTGGTGGCCTTCCGTGTCCCGTGGATGGATGATACCGGCCGCATCCGGGTGAACCGGGGCTACCGGGTGCAGTTCAACTCCGCCATCGGCCCCTACAAGGGCGGCCTGCGGTTCCATCCGTCGGTGAACCTGTCCATCCTGAAATTTCTGGGCTTCGAGCAAATTTTGAAGAACAGCCTCACCGGCCTGCCCATGGGCGGCGGCAAGGGCGGCTCCGACTTCGACCCCAAGGGCAAGAGCGACCGGGAGGTCATGCGCTTCTGCCAGAGCTTCATGACAGAGCTTCAGCGGCACATCGGCCAGTTCGTGGACGTCCCCGCCGGGGACATCGGCGTGGGTGGCCGGGAGATCGGCTACCTGTTCGGCCAGTATAAGCGCATCCGTGACAGCTTCGACGGCGGCGTCCTTACCGGCAAGGGCCTGTCCTTCGGCGGCTCCCTGACCCGCAACGAGGCCACCGGCTACGGCCTGTGCTACCTGACGGAGGAGATGCTGCACTGCATGAAGCAGGAGAGCCTGCAGGGCAAGCGAGTGGCCATTTCCGGCAGCGGCAACGTGGCCATCTTTGCCTGCCAGAAGGCGCAGGAGCTGGGGGCCAAGGTCATCACCATGAGTGACTCCAACGGCTGCATCTACGACCCGGAGGGCATCCGGCTGGACGTGGTGAAGGACATCAAGCTCCGCCACCGTGGCCGCATCCGGGAGTATGCCCAGTTGGTCCCCGGCAGCGAGTTCCGCAGCGACTTCCGGGATCTGTGGTCCGTCCCCTGCGACGTGGCCCTGCCCTGTGCCACCCAGAATGAGATCGACGCCGAGACGGCCCGGCGCATCGTCCGCGGCGGTGCCATGGCGCTGGCGGAGGGGGCCGAGGTGCTGCGGGAGGGCGGCGTCCTGTTCGCCCCCGCCAAGGCCGCCAACGCCGGCGGCGTGGCCGTCAGCGGTCTGGAGATGTGCCAGAACAGTATGCGTCTGGCATGGACCTTCGACGAGGTAGACCAGCGCCTGCATCAGATCATGCTGGACATCTTCCACAACATCTACGACGCCTCCGTGGAATACGGCGTCCCCGGCAACCTGTTGGACGGTGCCAATATCGCCGGCTTCCGCAAGGTGGCGGACGCCATGCTGGCGCAGGGTGTCTGTTAACATTGCTTTCGTTTTCTTCCTTACTCTTTTTCTCCACCATTGGCAAAGGACCGGGTGCTTGAAGCACCCGGTCCTTTGCCGTTTGTATGAAAGAGAATTTACCCCAGCAAACCGGCGCCGAAGTCCTCCAGCGCCCCATAGATGTTGCTGGTGAGGATATCCAACAGCTGGGCCGACAGATCCTCGCTGTCGTCGGCACTGGAGGAGATCTTCCAGCCGTCCGACGTCTGGACACAGGGGATGGTCAGCGTCGCCGTCAGAGTGGGGAAATCGGCCCCCGTGGTCTTTTCATCAAAGACCTCCTCGAAGGCGGCAGCCAGCTTCTCATCGTCGGCGCCGCTCAGGGCCAGAGACCACGCCTGGGAGATGTACTCCGTCAGGATCTCCGTCATCAGGCTCCCGGCATTGACATAGGTAAACTCCACCGGTACCGTGGCGGTGTCGCCGTCCACGGTGGCCTCGCCCACCTGATACTTCAGCCGCCCGGCGCAGGACTTCATGAAGTCCATGATCTTCTGGGTCACGGCATCGTCGCTGTCCACGTCCTCCAGATCCGACAGCTCCAGATCGTCACCGTTTTCAAAGCACTGGGCAATGGCCTTCTCGTCCAGCTCCTGCAAGCCCTTGCAGAACTGGCCCACCACGCCCTCCGGGCCGGAGGCCTTGCCGCCGCAGGCGGTAAGGCTCAGCGCCAGCACCAGCGCCAGCATCAGGGAAATCACTTTTTTCATAGGTTGCTTCCTTTCTCCGTCGTTGTTCTCTTTCTCATAGGGCCTCATGCCCTCCGTACACTATATCATATCTCTGATCCCTTGACAAGGGACCAGACAAGACTGCCGCCGAAAGAAAGGCCTACTGCCCCAGGTGCAGCTCCTTCAGCCGCCGGAAGCTGGCCCGTGCCAGCAGGAACCCGCCCACCGCCAGCAGGGCGCAGGCCCCGCCCAGCAGGAAGGTAACGGCGTCCATCCGGGCGTTTTCGCAGAGATAGGAGAAAATGCGGTAGGCCCCCATCACCATGAGGATGCCCGCCAGCAGCAGCGCCACCAGCAGGGTATCGTTTTCACATTCCCGAAGCTTTTTCATGTCCCGGCCCTCATTCCGTCACAGTGACGTCCAGCCCGAACTCCTCCGGCAGGAACCGGGGGCAGACGTTGCTGCTGGTGCAGATGACGGAGGCCGCCAGACGGCTGCCGATGGCGCAGGACTGACCCAGCGTCTTGCCGTAGGTGAGGCCGATGGTGGCCCCGGCGAAAAAGGCGTCCCCGGCCCCGGTGGTGTCCTGCACCTCCACCCGGGTGGCGGGGCAGATGCCGCTCTCGCCGTCCATCTCGGCGTACACGGCGCCCTGCTCGCCCATGGTGACGATCATCCGGGGGATGCGGGCGCTGCGGACCTTCAGCCGCAGGAGCTCCTCCATCTCCGCCGAGGTCTTTTCGCTGTAATCGTCGGAGAACAGGATGCCCGCCTCCTGCAAATTGCACACGAAGCAGCTGGTCTGCTGCAAAAAGTCCCGGCGCTCCACGGCGATGCTCATGTTGGACACCACGGCGTATACCGCCTTGCCGTACTTCCGGGCGTAGGCGAACACCCGCTTGACCAGTTCCTTGTCCATGTCGATCTCCAAAGCGATGCTGTCGGCGTCCCGGAAGATCTCGTCACCCTTCTCGTCCAGCAGTGCCGCCAGCGGTCGCAGATCCGGCCGCTTGGAGATGGAGGCGCACACGTCTCCGTGGTTGTCGAATACCGCCAGCCACGCCCCCATGCCGTCCGGAGTCCGGAGGATGTAGTCGGTGTTCACCTTGTGGTTCCGTAGCTGCCGCACCACATCCTCCCCCATGCCGGTGTCGTCCACCAGACTGACGAAGGTGGGCCGCAGTTCCACATTGGCGATGTCCTCCACCACGTTGCGGGATACGCCGCCGGGAACCTGCTCCACCCGTCCCACGTTGCGCCCGCCGGGGATATAGGTGCTCAGGGGATACCCTTTCACATCCACAAATACGGCGCCCAGAACCACAATGCCCATCTCAGCCGCTCCTTTCGCTGCGTTGTGACAAATTTCGACTTCTATTATACGCAAGCCCCGGCCCTTCGTCAACGAAAACGGAGAAAACCGCAGCGGGAGTTACGCTCCCGCTGCGGTTTTCCGTAAATTCTGCCCTACAGCTTGCCCGCCAGACTCTCCAGCGCCTCGCTGAGGGCCTCCTCATAGGTGGGGTGGGGCCGCATGGCGGCCAGCAGCTGCCCCGGTGTCATGCCGTTGGCAATGGCCTGCCCCAGCTGCCCGATGATGTCGCTGGCGTTGGGACACATCAGCTGCGCCCCCAAAATGGCCCCGGTCTCGGCGTGGGCCGTGACCTTCATGAAGCACCGGCCGGGGTCTGCGATCACGGTCCGGGCGTTGCCGCCCATGACGCACTTGCCGGTCTTGACGGGGATGCCCCGCTCCTTGGCCTCCGCCTCCGTCAGTCCCACGGCGGCGATCTCCGCCATGTGCTCCACGCAGGCTGCCCCCTGTGCTGCCGCCACATGGGCCAGCTGCACCGGGGAGGACACATCCCCGATAGCGTACACGCCGGGGATGCTGGTCTGGTAGTGCTCATCCACCCACAGACCGCGACCATTGGTCTCCGGCGTCAGCCCCTGGGCAAACAGTCCATCCCGGAAGGCCCTGCGGCCGATGGCGCACAGCACCGCCTCCCCCACGGCGCAGCCGGGGGTCTCCTTGGCGGTGTAGTGGACGGCGATGCCCTCCGGCGTCTGCTCCAGACGATCCACCATGGAGCGGGTACAGACTTGTACCCCCTGCTTTTTCAGGATCAGCGCCAGATTCTGGCCCAGCTCCCGATCCATATTGGGCAGCAGCCGGTCCATGCCCTCCAGCAGGGTGACGCTGCACCCCAGATCGCTGTAAAACGTGGCAAACTCCACGCCGATGATGACGATGGAGCGGTACAGGTGATCCGTCCCCTCCAGCAGTTCATCGGAGGTCATGGCCAGTTCCAGCCCCGGAATGGGGGGCCGCACCGGCACGGAGCCGGTGGCGATGAGGATGCGCCGGGCCTCATAGTCGCCGCCGTCCTCGCCGGTGACACGGACGCTTCCCGGCGCCGTGATGACGGCCCGGCCCTGCAGCAGCGTCACGCCTGCGCCCTTCAGAAGGCTCTCCACCCCGCCGCACAGCTGTCGGGAGATGCGCTCCTTATAGGCGAAGATCTCCGGGATGTCCGCCCGCAGACCTTCTGCGTGGATGCCGATGGCGGCGCCGTCTGCGGCGCTGCGGTAGACCTCCGAAGCATGGAGCAGCGT
>OKST01001628.1_pt1 | contig 9715 bp, 10 predicted proteins | sample 1606341 | NCBI WGS metagenome assembly OKST01 (sample SAMEA3879563, study PRJEB24766) | human gut metagenome | biome: human-associated habitat; feature: feces | place: USA | collected 1985/1987 | reverse complement strand
AGTCCCTGTGCGATAGAAGCTATCATTATTTATCATCCCTTTCTTTTTTATAATTACACTTACTTATAGTATACACAAAAGAAAGGGAAAGTGAAATCAAAACATGCCAAAAGAAGGGTTAGTGATAAAAGATATCTATATAAATTTTTTAATAAAATAACAGCACTGGCTTTATGTCAGTGCTGTTACTAAATTACATTGAAATCCATCCGAATGCATTTGCAACGGAGCTAATAAGAATAATTGCTGCAAAGATTGGGCAGATGTACTTGATCATCACGCAGAAAATCTTCTTTCTGCGAAATGTTCCCTCTCCGTGCAAAACTTCTGCCTCGACTGCCTTGATTCCTGCTGCCCTTGACACAAGAAGACAGATCATGATCGCTGCAATCGGCATCATAACAGAGTTTGTCAGAAAATCAAAGAAATCAAGAAACTGCATTCCAATAATAGTTACATTTGCAAGCGGACCATATCCAAGACAGGAAAGGCTTCCAAGTGATACCATAATCACTGCAAGTACAAGTGTAGCTTTCTTACGATTCCAGCCAAGCTCGTCCTCAAATGTGGAAACTGCACTCTCAGTCAGCGCAATAGAGCTTGTGACGGCTGCAAATAATACAAGCAAGAAGAACAAAATACCTGCTGCTGTTCCAAAGCCCATATTAGCGAATACCTTTGGAAGAGTGATAAACATAAGTGCCGGACCTGCCTGAAGTGCATCTGGATCTCCGCCGGAGAATGCAAATACTGCCGGAATAATCATAAGTCCTGCCATAATCGCAATCGCTGTATCAAAGATTTCTACATTTTTTGTTGAACCTTCAATAGACACATTCTTTTTCATGTAAGAACCAAATGTGATCAAAATACCCATCGCAATTGACAGTGAATAAAACATCTGTCCCATCGCTGATACGACTGTCATCCATGAGAAGTTTTCTACATTGGGAATAAGAAAATACTTCACACCTGCCATAGCGCCCGGTCTGCTAACAGAATATACTGCGATAATGACAGACAACACAACGAGTACTGGCATCATAAACTTTGATACGCGCTCAATTCCATTTCGAACACCTGCAAAGATAATCGCCAATGTAATAAATACGAAAATTAAAAAGTGAAAATATAAAATGTAAAAATTACACAGTACCGTAAAAGTTATGGATGGCTTTTGCGGTACTGTTTTTTTATATAAAAATACCGCCTGTATTTAACAGACGGTGTAAGCACTGATATTTATTTGCGTATTTTAAAGGTAATGGGGATGCTTGCGTAGCAGCGTACCGGCGAGCCGCCGTTGTTTTTTGCGGGGCTGAAACGCCATTTATATCCTGCTGATACGGCGGCACTATCCAAATTAGCATTGCCAGAAGAATTAATAAGGGTTACATCCTCAACGTTACCGTTTTGGTCAATTAAAAAGCGTATAACTACCGTACCTTCAATACCTGCATTGCGCTCGGCAGATGGATAAGATGGCTGGTAGCTTTTAATAATGCGCGGCGGCACAGCCGGTGACGCCGTAACGCCTGTGCCGCCGCCATAGCCACTGCCTGTGCCAGTACCGTGCCCGCTTCCATGGCCTCCACCACTGCCGCTGCCAGAGCCCGGACCTGTCCCGCTTCCGCGGCCACTGCCGTACCCGGTGCCGGTACCGGCACCGGGTACGGCAGCAGCTTTATGTTTGGAAGATGAGGAGGGAGGAATATCTTTTGATGCTTCCAGAATTGCGTCGTTGTTATCTTGTACTATTTTTTCAACAGAAGTACTTTCTTCACCGGCAGCTCCATCATTTACAATGGCGGCTTCAACTCTGTTGCCGCCTCCGCCACCGCCGCCGAAAAATGTCACTTCAACAATATCTTCGGTATCGGAAGAAAAATGTAATAATCCGGTAAAAGAAATAACCAAAACTATTAAAATATGTATCAGGGCAGAGCCAATAAAACCGGCATTGCGCCGTTTCTTTTCATCTGTCATTTTGCCGCTCCGTCGGTGGCAAGCCCAAAGCGCGTAATGCCTGTGCCCTTCAGCTTGTCAACAAGTTCAATAACACTTCCGTACTCAATATCTTTTTCTGCTCTTATAACAATTGCAAAATTACTGTTGTTTTTTTGTTCTAATGCAGCCTGCATTAAAAGTGATTGCATATCTGTTTCCTTATCGCCTAGATAAATACTGCCATCACTTTTTAATGTTATTGCAAAAGTCGTTGTTGTATCAGCGCTGGCATTGGCAGCTTGCGGCAATTTAACCGGTATAGTTTTCAAATCAATCATGTACATCGTGCTAAGCATAAAAAACACCAGCAAAAAGAACATAATATCAATCATCGGTATAATATTTAGTTCAGGTACTTTACGGTTTCGCTCCGTGCGCAGTTTCATTTGCGGGCACACCTTCTTTCAGCTTGTAAAAGTGCAGTAGCGCAGCGTTCGGCATTTGTAATAATATTATCCATACGGTGCGTAAAATAAGCGTGGAAACAAAGAGAAATAATAGCCACGCACAAACCGCTTGCTGTTGCAATAAGTGCTTCGCCGATACCGCCTGTAATTGCTATCGGCGCGCCCGCCTGAAGATTAAAAATACTAAAAGCACCAATCATGCCGACGATTGTGCCCAAAAGCCCCAGCAGCGGTGACAGCGTAACAATAATGCTTAAATAGTCCAGCTTGTTTTTTAAAAGCGATGTAAAAATATCCAGTTCGTTTTCCAAGTAATCGGCTAAATCTTCTTGGGTTGCGGCATTGCCGACAGCGCTAAAAACTATTTTAGAAACTTGCCCTGGCGTAACTTTTGCCAAATCCGCAGCGCTCTGCAAATTATTTTGGCTCAGCAAATCGCAGTAATCGTTTTTAAACTTTTCGCCGGAATCCGCAGCCTTATAAAACATAAAACGCTCAATAGCAATAGCAAAAACTGTAAACGAACAAAATAAAAGCGGCCACATTACAAGCCCGCCTTTATGAAAATACATGATTGTTTCCCTGATAAAATCCATTACTAATCCTCCTAAAAATAAATAATGCCTTTCCTGTAGCAGAGAAGGCATAGCAAGTAAACGGTTGCTCCTTATCCATATCGCTCGCAGGAATCGGATACCGCAGGTAGTTCTTCTGACTTGGGTTCATCGCAAAATCCGCCTTCCCGGTTTCCCAGTGGCATAAATGGAGTTTGCTCCCCTTACAGCGGCGTGACCGTTCCGGCTTATACCGGATTTTCTATTAAGTGCCTGGCACGCCTGCGGCTGATAATATTAAGATTTATTGAAAGTATAATACTAATAAAATACAAAAGCAATACCCACATGGGTATATTTGATAATGGATATCGATAGTTTTTTATAGCTATTAAAAATAAATACTTGACGTAAATTCCTTATAATGCTATACTTCTAAATATGATATTTGATATCAATAATAAAAATATATAACTAAAACTTTATATCGATAATTATTAAATCAGGTGCGTTAATGCTTAATAGAGAAACAGGTGCAAAACCTGTGCTGTCCCGCAGCTGTAATGCAGAGCAAGCCTTAAAAATGTCACTGGGTAAAAACTGGGAAGGCAAGGCAAGCGATGAAGCAGAGCCAGAAGAACTGCCTGATTTAGACGCAAGAAACATTCTGCGATAGACGGAATGGCGCAATCCGAAAGGAATTATTACGCCTGTCTGCCTTTTTTGCGGACAGGCGTTTTGTTTTGCGTCAAAAGGAAGCCCAATCAGCTTTTAATTTTCCGGCAAGCGAAACTCGGCAAGCTCGGCAGGAAAAATTAAAAAATAAATTATTAATGAGGTGTATTTTTGATGTTGAAAAGTAAGAAAAAAGCACTGGCTTTGGCAGTGCTGTGTGCTGTAAGCAGCATGGGGTTTATGAGCTATGCTAGTGCAGAAGAACCTGCCGAACCTGACAGTACGGCGCAAAAAGAAAAAGTAGAAAATAATTTTACTTTGAATGAAATGGTTGTTACGGCAACAAGGACTATGAAGGAATTAAAAGAAGTACCTTCTAGCGTTAGTGTAATTACGGCTAAAGAAATAGAAGAAAAAAATGTTACTTCTGTTCAGGAAGCATTACAGCATTTACCTGGTGTATATATGAGTCAGGCAGCGCAAGGTGGTTTACAATTAAGAGGCTTTTCTTCATCTGATGTTCTCGTTTTAGTAGATGGCGTTCAGTTGAATGATACTTATGAGGGTGATGTAAACTTTAATATGATTCCTGTTGAAAATATTGAACGTATTGAAGTTTTACGTGGAGCTGCTTCTTCAATTTATGGCGGACATGCTGTTGGTGGTGTAATAAATATTATTACTAAAGAGCCTGAAGAAGGAACACATGTAAATGCTGCACTTACTTATGGAAGTAATAATACATGGAAAAAGGCATTATCGCTTAATTCTAAAGTAAATGACAAATGGTCTTTTGGATTGGGTTATGAAAATAGAAAGTCAGACGGCTACCACGGTTATTATAATAGTGCATCAGGAAAGAGTGGAACGGGAGATTATACCGCAGATTTACCAGTGTTAAGCGATGGTAAATATATTTATGGTGGCCGTGGTGATAGAGATTGGGAACACGAAAATTATACAGCTAATGTAAAGTATAATTTTGACGAAAGCAAGTCTATAAAATATACATATTCTAAATATAAAACAAATTTTAGTTATAAAAATCCTTTTACATATGTAAGAGATGCTAATGGCAATCCGGTTTGGAGCGGTAATGTTACTACACAAAATGGTGATGTTATTAGTATAAAAGCAAGTAATTTCTATGGATATGATAATGTTAATGAACGTGACATCCATAGTTTAAATTATAAAGATGAAGACAATAAGTTTTCTGCTATTTTTAGCTATTTAGAAGATAAAAAAAGTGGATATAGCAGTGCTGATGTGCCTGATGATTATAATGACATAGATTGGCGCGGGGCAGGACATTATTCTTCGCACCCTGGTAAAATTTATAACTTTACAGTTGAAAAAGCATGGGAAAATATTGGAAAACATAGTATTGTGCTTGGTGCAAATTTCAAGCAAGAAGAAATGACACAAGAAAGATTTAATTTAAGTCATTGGAAAGACCAGGATTCAAAAACTAATAAATATGCTGAAGACAGCGGTAAAGTTAAAAATATGGCAATTTACTTGCAAGATGAATATAAAATTAGTGAACCAGTTACAATGTATTTAGGTGCTAGATTTGACCATTATAAGAAAGGCAGCGGCAATTTTTGGAGTAACGAATCTGGTTCGGAATATAATGAAACATCAGATTCGGCAAGTTATAATGAAATAAGTCCTAAAATTGCATTTAATTATGAAGCTGATGATAATACCAATTATTATGTATCTTATGGGCATTCGTTTAATCCACCAGCAATGTATAAAATCTATAGATATTCTGAATTCTCACGTTATTGGTATGTCCCTAATCCTGAACTTGAACCAGAAACTTCTGATACTTTTGAAATTGGTATGAAGAAAGTATTAAATGACAATACTAATATTGGTGTAACTTTATATCATGTAGAAACAGATGATAAAATTGCTGCATCTGATTTAATAGAAGGAGAATCATATAAAGGAAAGGGTGTAAAGAAATATATAAATTTTGATTCTGAAAAACGTGACGGTGTAGAATTTGAGATAAATCATAAATTCAGTGATAAATTTAACGGTTACTTAAATTATTCATGGCAAAGAGGCAAGTTGGAACAAGGTGGAGAAAAAAGTAGCGATTATGAAATACCAAAACATTTGTTTCGTGCAGGATTAGAATATAATTATGATAAATGGAATGCTCTGATAGATTGTCAATATGTAAGTGAAAGACAAGCTCCGGATTCTGAAAGTAATGAGTATGGATCAGAAGATGCTTTCTTTATAGTAAATACTGGTATAAATTATGAAATTTCTAAAGGAGTAACTTTGCAGTTTTCTATAAATAATTTATTAGATAGAGAATTTTATTGTAATGAGGCTACCTCTGGGAGAACTTATACTGTGGGTATGAGATATAGTTTCTAAATATTTAATACAGGATAGAATAAAAATTCTATCCTGTATTATGCTATAAAAAGGTGACTTGTATGTTATTTCAAATTAAACGATTAGCAGGATATATTTTAGGTTTTTGTTTATTTTATGCACCATTTGCTTTATTTCAAAAATCGATATTATATTTATTTACGGGTGATTGGAGTGAATTAAATATTCATGATGTTTGTTTTAGGATACAGACAGAACATCTATTGGATGGTAAATTGTTTACTATGGCAACACCGTTTATTGCTTATGCAGTAATACTTTTTTTAATATCATTCATCTTTGGACCAATTTTTTGTGGTAAATTGTGTCCTGCTGGTGCGTTTAGTGAATATTTAAGTAAAATTATTCCTTTTAAGTGGAAAATTTCGTGGAATAAATATATAGATATTACATCTGCAAGATATGGAATGTTAATAGGATTTATGGTTTTACCGTTTTTTAAAGGCATCTTAGCTTGTAGTTATTGTAATCTGTTTTTATTTGACTTATTGATAAATTATTTTATTCATGGATATACAGTATCTTTAACTTCTAGTTTAATTTTAACATTTATTTTTTGGATAATTCTTTTTGGGCTTTTTACTGATGGTGGACGTGGATATTGTAATTTTTTATGTCCTGTTGGAGCGATACAAAATTTATTTTATTATTTTGGAAGTAAATTTAAATATTCTTATAAGTTGGTTATACAAAACTCTAAATGCATTAAATGCAAGAAATGTATTAATTTGTGTCCTATGAAATCAATAGAGAATAAAGATGATAAAATAAAAGTTAATATACATAATTGTATAGTATGTGGCGTTTGTATTGAAAAATGCCCTGTAAAAGCGATAAAGTACACTAATAAGAATTAAAATGAAAAATAAGATAATTACTTTTTTGGTATCTATGGGAATACCGCTAAATATTTTTAATACAAGTAATTTTTGTACCGGTGTTTGCGGCAATTGTAAGGTTAATTGTATGCCGGGATTTATATTTTTGTTTTTTATACTGTTTAAATTAATTGTGAAGAAGTTGAAGGGAATAAAAAATGAAAAAAAGACCAGTATATAAATTTATGATATTTATAATGATGGTTATTTTTATGTGCTTATTAAATATTTTAAAAACAGAAAATGATAATGATGTTGTACGGGAAAAAGTTAATTTGAGAAAAGATAAGCATGTAGAATGTGTTGTGGATATAGCTAAAATGGGTATTTTAAAATATTATTTAGAGCCGTATGTATTTACTGTGTATTTGCGCTGCAAAAATGATATAAATGCCGAAAATATAAGTTATAAGACAGAAAATATAAACGCTTTTGTATCTCAAGGAAGCAAAAAAGGTTTATGGAAACAAATTAGGGAGGACGAATATTTAACTGAGAATAAAAATAAAATTATACCTTTAAGTTTAGAAATAAATATACCTAAAGACATGATATATCAATATTCTGTTTGGAATGGGAAGGTGAAAATAATAAGCAATGAGAATGTTTTGACAATCATAAATATAAAAGTAATAAATTCAAAATATATTTAGTTTCAATAATGCAAAATAAAAAGCATCTGTTTTGGAAGAAGAACTCCAAAGCAGATGCTTAATTTTTTGTTAAGTTTGCGCTTACATTACAGGGGTCGGCGGCAGCGGAGTGTCGGTTGCACCGGGCTGTTCAAAAATAAATGCCGGGGAAGGATAGTAGAACTGGCAGTGCTGGAAAGCAACGGTTTCGGTGGAGAAGCGTTTTAAAAGTGCCAGTGATACACGTTCTTCAAAGTCGATAAGGTTGTCTTTGTTGATATCAGCGTCGTCTACAATAACCAGAAGAAACGGGCTTACCTGCGGTGCGTCGGCAGGAAGCAGGCTTCTGTCAAGCGGCAGGCAGGGCACAATACGCAGTTTGCCGATAACATCTTTGTTGTCGTTTAATACTCTTGCCGCATAAGTGTTTTCAAAAAGGGTTTTGGCAAGCTGAAGATTATAAGCATTGTTGTTTTGCATTTATAACACATCCTTTTATTATAAGTTTGTAATGCTTACATATTTTTACTTATTAATGATAACATAGTTACAGTTTTTTTGCAAAAGTTTACATAAAACAGGCAATTTTAAAATGTATTTAAAAAGAATATTGTATACAAACAATAAAATGCCAAAAATAAAAACAACTTTGCAGGAATTTGTGAAAAAAAAGCGAATTTAACAACATAATAATGTGGCGTAATACCTGTTTACATTCAAGAAGGATATTCGTTCACTATTTACAGGGGGGAAAACTATGAAAAAATTATTGGCTTTTTTAATGTCCATGATGCTCTTTGCTGTACTTGCCGCAGGCTGCGGCGGTGGTGAAGACCAGGCAGGCGGTAAAGCCGCAACGCAGAAATTCATTAATATCGCAACAGGCGGCACTGCCGGTACTTATTATCCGCTCGGCGGCGCAATTGCGGATATCCTTAACAAGAATATTCCGGGCTGCAACGCTTCTGCACAGGCAACCGGCGCATCCATTGCCAACATTAACATGTTGCAGCAGGGGCAGGTTGATATCGCCTTCATTCAGAACGATAACGCTTATTATGCCGTAAACGGCACCGAAATGTTTAAAGACAAAAAAGTTACCAACCTTTATGGCCTGGCAACTCTGTATCCGGAAACCATTCAGATTGTAACCCTTGCCGAAACCGGCATTACCGACCTTTCCCAGGTTAAAGGCAAACGCGTAGCAGTAGGCGCACCGGGTTCCGGCACCGAAGCAAACGCACGCCAGATTCTTGCAGCATACGGCATTACTTATGATGATATTAACGTTCAGTACCTTTCCTTTGCTGAAGCTTCCAGCGCACTGAAAGACGGCAACGTTGATGTTGCTTTCGTAACCGCAGGCCATCCGACCGCAGCAATTCAGGATATTGCTACCCAGAACAATGTAGTTCTGCTGCCGGTTGCAACTGATAAAGCTGACGCTTTGATTAAAGAATATCCGTTCTACACCAAAGTTAACATTCCGGCTAACACCTATAATAAACAGGCTGCCGACTGCTCCGCAGTAGCAGTACGCTGCATGCTTGCTGTAACCGACAAGATGGATGCCGATACCGGTTATGCTGTAACCAAGGCTATCTACACCAACCTCGACCGTCTTAAAGCAGCTCATTCCGCAGCAAATGTAATCACTAAAGAAAGCGCTATGGATGGCATGTCCATTCCTGTAAATGCAGGCGCTGAAAAATTCTTTAAAGAAAAATAACAATGTGGTTTAAAGAGACGCCCCGGTCACCGTTTGTGCTCGGTAACCGGGGTGTATCTAAATTATATACGGTTTTTATATGCAGCGTTATTGCCGCCGCATGTTTGTTTTACTGGTATGCCTCGCAGCTTGTAGTTGCCATGCTGCCGGAGCGCGGTGCAAAAGCATGTTTTGCGGTTGAACCGGGAGAAACCTGGCAGATGGAATTCAAGCATTCTTATGAGCTTACGCTGTGGCGCGATAATTTTACCGTTAACGGCGCGGACGATATGGTTTTAACGCATACCATTTACCAGTCGCAGGGGTGCGGCTTTCCGTTTTCGGCATCTGAAGGGAAATTTGAAGCGCTGCCTGACGGGCATTTTAAACTTACATTAAACCGGCCTTATAAAATTATAAAAATGCGGCC
>OKST01001627.1_pt1 | contig 9723 bp, 7 predicted proteins | sample 1606341 | NCBI WGS metagenome assembly OKST01 (sample SAMEA3879563, study PRJEB24766) | human gut metagenome | biome: human-associated habitat; feature: feces | place: USA | collected 1985/1987 | reverse complement strand
TCCATTGCCAGTGGGCACGGCACCACCTGTACCATTTCAGATATGGCAAAGGAAGCCAGTCATAAGGGTCTGAAGCTTCTTGGAATTTCAGATCATGGTCCCGGGACTCTCACTTCCGGGACTTCCTCATATTTCAGAAGTCTTCCATTCTGTCCCAAAAAACGCTTTGGAATTGATGTTCTTTATGGCGTTGAACTGAACATTCTTGATATTGACGGGCACATCGACCTGTCAGATGATCTGCTGAATGGACTGGATTATGCGATCATCAGTATGCATCAGCAGAATTACCGTTCCGGCGCTGCTGCTGAGAATACCCTGGCCTATATCAACGCCATGAAACATCCTGCTGTAAAAGTCCTCGGGCATTGTGATGATCCGCATTTCCCGGTGGATTACAGAACTCTGGCTATTGCTGCATTGCAGGAGAATGTTATCTTTGAAATAAACGAAGCTTCTCTTTCTCCAAACGGCTATCGCGGAGATACAACATCCAATGCGACTGAAATTCTTTATTTCTGTCAGAAATATGAGATTCCGATCATTTTATCCAGCGACAGTCACGGAAAAGATCATGTGGGCGATTTCACTTATTCCGCAGAATTTGTCCACCAGGCTATGTTTCCGGAATCACTGATTCTCAACAATCAGATTCCAAAACTGAAGTTTTTTCTTCAGACACGCTAAAAGCAGCATATCAGGTTATGATCCATAACTCTGATATGCTGCTTTTTAATATTATATATTGTTGCTTCTGCGTCGGATGACTTTAATGAGCATACTTTTCCATCGCTTCAATTCCATATATTCATATACACTTAACTACTACTTTCGATTCTCTTTTTGTTCTCTGGCTTCTCTTACTTTCTCCCTCTGTTTCGTCAGATCGTAATAATCATCTGTAAGAACTCCATGTTTTCGCATCATATCAAACACAGTCTGCTGAGCAGGTGTCATCTTCATGCCAATAGAATTATTATAATCCGTAAGAACGCATCCTGTTTTCTCAATCAGCCAGAACAGCGGAGAATCATCATCCGGGATCATTTTCCAGATTTCGTTCTCTGTCCATGGAAGCAATTCCATCATTCCATGAAGATGTCCTCTGGGTATTCTTACGTAATCGCCGTCCGGCTTGATCAGACCGTCAGAAAAGTTCTCATCCTTAATTTTCATCTCATTTAACAGTTCTTCTGTTATCTTCATCCTCTTTTCCTCACCCTCGAGTATTGCTTTTTCCTATTATACGTTTCCCGCCAGAGTTACGCAAGTAAAAAGTCTGAATAGCCTCTTTCCTCAATATATCACGTTCTATAAAATTCCATCTTGATTAAATTGCAAAAAAATTGTAGACTATATATGCACACACATTAATAGTTTTTGTTAATTAAGACTGATTTGAGGTTTCCTCATAACGTCTCAATTATACACACACATTTTCTAAAAAGAGCAGCTGCATCATCCGATGCGCTGCTCTTTTAGTTCCACTGTTTATTTTGTAACTGTTCTCTGCCGTCGACGGCATTCTTTAATGATTTTAACTCTTACTTTTTCTTCTTCAGGAAATAAATAAGTAAAATTATAATAACAATAATCCCGATACCACTAATCCAGATTACAGGATTCTTCATTCCTGAATCTGCTTTTACATTCTTTCCTGATGTTTTCTGACTCTGCTTATCATCGGATTCCTTGTCTTCTGTCGAAGCAGGCGTCTCTGTTTCTTCCGGTGTTGGCGTTGCTTCTTCTGTAGGTGTTGCCTCCGGTGTCGGTGTCACTTTTTCTGTAGGTGTTACATCTGGTGTTGGTGTGGCTTTCGGAGTTGGAGTTGCTTCCGGTGTTGGTGTAACAGCAGCCACCGGAACATTTCCTGATGTGCCTGTAGCCTCCGGTGCATCTGCGGATGCATTTTCATTTACGTAATCTGTATCGTGATCAAGATTCAGCCATCCCTGTGTCACACCATCTGTGTCTGTTTTCCCCCAGTTTGTTCCGTCTTCTCCCTGAACATACTGAAAAATATGTACAGTTGTCCCATCTGCGATTCCCTCTGTTCCTGAAACCTGATCAAATTTCTCTCCAGGTCCGTTATAAACCGATACGTTTCCATGAACCTTTACTTCGAAATCCACATCTTTGCCTCCGAAAGTACGATATTCCTCATTGGCAGCTTCTTCTCTGGAAGCCGGATCCAGATCATCCATAGGAACATATCCGTTCATTCCATGGTACTGTGTATATGCCCATTTTTTATTGTCTGCTCCATTCTTCTCACCCAGAACGTGAATGGCAGTTCCATTTGGAATCTTGCTGTCATTCAGTTTAACACTCTGAGTGTCTGCTTCATCATAAATATCTACCCCGCCCTGTGTACTCTGTACGATCATATAATAATCTGTTACATAATCCGGATTCTGACCCTTTCCGTCATCCGCATAAACAGAAACCACTGTCAGAATAAAGCACAGTACCATTGCTATTACTGTTCCAAACCTTCTCTTCATAATCTCTTTCCTTCATTTCTTATTTTCTTTTTACAGCAGATGAACTTTTATATTTGCTGTATGTATTTCCATATGGCTCTTTAACATATGCTTTTACCGCATAATAGTATGATACACCTTTTTGTGCTTTTTTGTCCAGATAAGAAGAACTATTTCCATTGGAAATTTTCTTTATCAATTGATAGGAACCACCTTTTTTCTTTCTGTAAATATAATAGCCGTCACATTTTTTCTGAGGCTTCCACCGGATACGGATTCCACTTTTCTCAGATTTCACAGAAGTAACCTTCTGCACTGCAGGTGCTGCTTTAATCACATCGCCGGTTTTATATTTACCTGAATATCTTTTTCCGGATGCTTCATAATATGCTTTTACTGTATAACGGTATGATGCATTAGCCGTAACCTTACTATCTTTATATTTTAATTCCGATGTCCCGACATCTGCAATTTTGGACCACTTTCCACCTGCTGCAGGTTTTCTGTACACATAATATCCTGTAGCTCCGGAAACTTTTTCCCATGAAATAAGGTTATATCCGGAATTATATGCCTTCACCTGAAATACCGGTGTATCCGGCACCCATGACTGATTCAGGGTCCTTGTATGTGCCTTGATCCTTGCCGTCCAGTTTTTCGTCTTTCCATCTGTCCACCTGGCCGTTTCCGATGCACTCTTATAGAATGTCTGCCCTGTTTCTATCCCCGCCGTACAGGTAAACCAGTTCCCATAACTGGACTTTGCTTCCACTCCAAAGCTGATTTTGTCAGTCCCACTGTTTGTGATCACAACAGAATATCTGCTTCCCTGTTTCAAAACCACCTCTGGTACACTAATAGTCTGTACACCTGCGATTGGCTGTTCAAACTCATATGGAGCAGCATATGCAGCGGTCCCGCTTTCCGGGTCATATGGATCTGTCAGATCGGTGTATATCTGAATTTTGTAACAGGCATTGTCACTGTTTGTAACAAGATTAACCTCCCCCAGGACTTCTGCTTTTCCCTTTCCTGCAGTTGTCTCATAAACTGCTGCTACTGACTGTCCCGCCTGTATCGGAATCACTGAAAGTGCTGAAGAACCATCATAAAAATAATTATTCCTGTACTTTTGATCCGAAGCAGCCACTGCCTCTGCACTTACAAGTTTACTGATATTGGGATCCTGATAAGAAAGATAGTAATATCCTCCGTCTCCTTTCTTCTCCCCCCAACTGTTTTTGATGATCCACGCACCATCAGATGTTACATTGGAAACAGGAAGGAAATTATCCTTTGAATACGTATCATCCCATCCGACCACTGTCACAATATGATTAATTACAGTCGAATTTGATTTTCCAACAGGATAACAATATGCTGCTGTGTCCGGGTTTACATAATTTTCCTTCATATAAAGCATAATGGATACTGCATGGTCATTCAGCAACATTTCCTTCATACGTTCCTCACTGTATTTGGAAACAGATGCATTTTTCAGATATGCCGCTGAATTATAAGCCTTACTTCCCGGAATCTGTACAGTCAGATCCTGCTGATGCGAAGAATCCGTAGGAAATGGTACATCGGCCTCTGTGGTCATTCCCGACCATGTACTGAGATAAATCGCCGCCAGGTGATCATTACCTCCTATCACGTGATAATTTCCCAGTACATAATTCTTATCATCAGGGGTATTTCCAAGAGGATCATTCTGTCTGTTGGAGAAAAAATATGATAAATGTTCTTCTGACAGATCGTAGGTTCCTTTGTTCTGTGCCAGAAGCGAAGTCTCCATGATTGCTGCCATACCAAAAGCCCAGCAGGTTCCAAATGGATTCTGATTCTTTACGGGCGTAACTAATCCTTCCTTTCTGGCATCATAGGAAGATGGAAATGCAGCCTCCCTGTTTCCATATGCAGCATAAACTGATGTCAGATCACTCTCCACTTCAATTCCCGGATCCAAAGGTTTTAAATTTTTAAAGGGTTCCAGTTCTTCCTTTCTTTCCTCTTCTGTCAACGGACGGCCCTTAATATACCGAATTCCGTCTGTACCCTCTTCTGAGTTTTCTCCATCCTGAAACTCCTGTTTTGCATCATCGCTTCCGAACAATTCTGCATCCGATCCCGTATCTGTTCCAAATTCATCTGCCTGTGAACTTTGAAATTCTTTCAGATCTGATGTATTTTCTTCTGTCTCCCTGTTGACTCCGGATCCAAACATTTCCTGACCCGCAGCTGATACCGATGTACAAACCATTGCATAAGCCAGAAAAACTGACAATGCGCGTATCGCTGTATTTCTTTTTTTCATGTAGTAGTTAACTCCCTTACATAAATATAATATCATTATATCAGTATCTTTTTTGTTTTTCAACCATGATCAATGACAAAAACCGTCGGAAAACAGTAAATTTTCCCTGTTTTCCGACGGCTCTATGTAGAAATGCAGAGCTCTGCCGACAAGAAAATGTCGCCAGGAAAAGACGTCAAATGCCTGTGATGCATTTTCTTCTGTGCATGTGAAAAGTGTGAAAAATGTGTGTGAAATGCTTTATATACTAACTCAGAACAGACTTGAAAATCTTACAGACTCTTCTCTTTTGCTATCCTTATTCTAGCAGAACAAGCATTGTATTACAATGAAAATCGTTCTTTCTTATTTGTGCTAATCTGACACATTGTTACTGTTCACTCCGTTCTAAGCAGCAACGCATTCTCCTCTTATTTGCTGATACTTTCCTTTGCTCTTTTCATCATATCAGCCAGTTCCTGGTATTTTCCTGTGACATACCCATAGTTTTTTCGCTTATGCGGAAGCATACAGTTTGTGCAGTCTTTAATTCCCTTTTCCGTATACCGGAAATTCCCACCGCATTTCTCACCCAGGGCATATAGCGGGCAATAACAAAACAGACAGTTAAAATCATCCGGATCTGCATTCTTATGACACGGAAAAAATTCACATTTCTTATGGCTGAAATAAGAATATTCTTTCCCTTCCCAATAAGGTTTCTCCATTGCTACCTCTCCTCTCCTGTTGCAAGTTTTTATCTTTCCAGAATAATTCCGTTTTCTCATTCTCCATCAATCCCACCCATCAGAGGACGAAATAAAAAAAATACTCTAATAAATTATCAATTTCTCTTCACATAACAAAGCATTGAAAATTCATTACAGTATTTTTCACAGATCATACATTTAAAATTAATAAGAGGGAGCGATGCTACCCCGGGGTAGAAAAAAATCCGTTCATGAGTGCGCGGAGGGAACGAATAAATCCGAAGTAGTATCGCCTGCCATTTAATCATGTATAATTCATAAAGAACAGGCGCATTCCATAAAAAATGTCTGCCTTCAGATAAAAGCAGACAACACTCCGAAGCTGCGGATTCAACGGAGTTGGTTGTTACACTTTACACGGAAGTTTAACCTCGCCATACCAAGCAGGTTTCCTGGCTCCAGGCTCATCGCTCCTCTCTCCTTCTCATGCTATGGCACAATGGACATTCTGAGATTTGCTCCTCTGTTACAGTGACCGGATCGCTCAGGTTTCTCACCTGATTCCCTCTTTCTGTACTGTTCTTTCTCACAGTATCAGCACTTAATATGTTCTGTATGGAATTATACTGTCATTATAATAACACCCTGCAGCAAGCTTGTCAACTATTTATCAATATATTTTTCAATATTCCACACCTTCCGGCAGCGGATCCCATTCATTCAGACCAAGACTCTGTCTGAATTTTGCTTCTTCCAGACTCAGCTTTGGAACATCCTCATTCAAAAACGCTCTCAGCTCATCAATCCCCTCTCCGGTCACATTGTTTACCAGAAAAATTCTTTCACATCCTGCATTCAGCATCCACTGACGCACCATTGGAACATTCGCATAAGGAGAATCTATTTTCGTAATGATTCCTATCAGTGGTCTCAGAATAAATGCATTACTGCCATAGCCAAACAAACTGAAAGGTTCATCTGCTGACTGTACCATTGCCACCACATCTGCTTCAAAAGAAAAACAGGCCAGCCCTACGCTGAAATGCTTGGACTCTGCATACTCTCCCGGAGAATCAATGGTATCATCATCCGTATTCGTATACTGCGTTTTTACATAATGAAGTTTTTCGCCTTTTAATGCCTGCGTTAATGAAGTCTTACCTGCTTCACTTCTGCCCATCAGAAATATTTTCTTCATATTTAATGTCTGTCCCTTTCACTTCTCTCAGCTATTCCGGCAGTTACATAAGCACCATCGGTACAGAATAACTGACTTTTCGTATGTTTTAACTTTTGTGAACTGCACAAGTCTTAAAGCCAAGCACCTCTCTAAAAAATTTCACCACTTCTTCCACTGCAGTCTGAACTTCCGTCAGACCTCCCGTAAGGATCAATGATCCGCTGAAGCGATCCATGAAACCAATCTCCACATTTGCACTTTTCACTGCAATATCAGCAGCTACAACCACTGCTTCCCATGGGGTAAAACGAATCATTCCAATTGCTTCTCCTGTGTGGTCTTCTCCCTCATGGACTCCAATATGCAGACCAAGATTCTGATAAATACAGCTCTGTGAAGGATTGATCACATGCGCCAGGCACACTTCCTTTCCCGGAACCCTTACCCTGGTCATACGCAGCTTTTTTCCCTTTAATTTCTCATAATCCTGGTTATAAAGCTTTTCCAGTAATTCTCTGGTTGTCATCCCTGCCATCCCAACACTTCCTATCTTTTGGTAATCTTGCAGACTACATAACCCAAAGTGTCTCTGAAATAATCCACAACCTCAGTCATCGCTGACATTACATCGGAAATCTCTCCCGTAATGATCAGTGTGCCTGTAAATCGATCTGCAAATCCCAGATAAACATTTCCGCTTTTTACCGCAATATCAGATGCGATTACTGCAGATTCAGGCGGTGTCATATTCATAATTCCGATTGCAGATGAACGGTAATCCACCTGCGGATTCAGTCCAAGCTTCTGGTATATGACCGGAGCCGGCCCTCCCATTACATGTGCAAAAGTAATCTCCTTGCCAGCAACCGTTTCCTGTACAATTCTTATGTGTTCTACATGGTCATTTGCCATTTATCATTCCTCGCTTTCACTATTCAACTATAATCCGGATAATTCATGAGAATATTCTTTCCCACTGATGTCTCCAAAAACAGATTTAAAATTTTATATGTATCTCTTCAGTTACATAAACTGTACTATCCATCCAATTTTATGTCAAGGTAAAATCCACCTGAAAGTCGGTAAAATATTATACATGGTTACGGTTCACTCCGTTCACAGCAACACGCTTCGCAATGCACAGAATTTATGCTAATCGCATAAATTCGCGCGGTATGTCTCGGAATTTTGGCATATTCATGCCAAAACACCTCGCGGAATAATGGTAACTTATACATAAAGAAAAGGAGCATCAGCCCCCTTAGCGATACTCCTTTTCAACCCCTATAAATTTAATTATTTATACTTATTTAATTATACCAGTCTTCTTACAGAAACAATCGTTCTGTACGCTGCGTTATCACTGATCTTAATTCCATCTACAGAGTTCGATGCATGAACGATACGTCCATTCCCCATATAGATTGCAACGTGTCCACCGTAGCAGATCAAATCGCCCGGCTGTGCATCAGCATAAGATACTTCTGTACCGGCATTCTGCTGTTCATAAGAAGTTCTCGGAAGACTTACTCCGAAGTTTGCATATACACTCTGTGTAAATCCTGAACAGTCAGCTCCACCTGTAAGGCTTGTACCGCCCCATACATATGGATTGCCAACAAACTGTGTTGCAAAGTCTACTACAGAAGATCCTGATCCTGAACCTGAAGATGAAGAACTATCTGAATCAGATGACTGTTCACTCTCATAATCATCTGGTGAAACTGTATTATCAGAATCAATCACATTGCCATACTCATCGTACTCTACATCATCGGAAGCTCCTGCATTGTCAACAGGATCACCATTTTCATCATATTCTACACCATCATCTGATTCAGACTCATCAGATTCATTATCCGCATCATCAGTATTCTCAATCTCATTTCCGTCTTCATCATACTCTATATTTTCTTCGTCTTCTGATTCGGAGTCCTGTTCCTGCTCTGCAGCTTTTGCTGCTGCCTCTTCTTCTGCCGCCTGTCTTGCAGCCTCTTCCTCAGCCTGTCGTCTTGCCTCTTCTTCTGCTGCAATTCTCTCAGCTTCCAGTCTCTGAATTTCAGCTGTCTGTTCCGCTAACAGATTTGCATATTCTGTCGCCTGCTGCTGTGCATATGCAATTTCATTCTCATAATCGGCTGATTCAGATTTCTTCTGATCAATCTGGCACTGAAGATCATAAGACTGCTGTTCATAAGAAGCCTTCATCTCCTCCAGTTCTGCTTTGTCAGATTCATACTGAGTCTTTAAATTATTTACCTCATTAATAGTATTCACATATTTATCAAGGTTCTTTCTGTCCTGCTCATACATCTGCTGTGTATTCTCAGCACGTGTCAGAAGTTCACTCAAATCTTCTGAATTAAGCATCATCTGAAACCACGCTGCATCCCCACCCTGTTCATACAGTGCCTGAATACGAAGCTTCATGCTCTCATACTGCTTATCTCTCGCCTTCTGAGCCTTAGCCAGATCCTGTTTTGTCTTAATAATATCTACTTCTTTATTATCGATATCTCCTTTAAGAGTATCAATAGAAACCATAACACTTACAAGATTGGAATCCAGTTCGGAAATCTCATTCTCAAGCTGTGATTTCGCATATGCAAGCTCATCCATTCTGGAATATGTCGCATCCAGCTGCTGACTTGTGATCGCCTGCTCTTCTCTCAATTCATCCTCTCTTGAAGCGCTTACACTAACAACCTGTGTTGCGCTCATCAGGAGTGCTAATGTAAGACATACAATTCTTTTCTTCATGAATTCTCACCCTCGTAACATTTTCTTTCTATATCTTAATGTTTTTGCAATATCTAAGTTAATTCTTATACATATTAACACACCGCACTCAAAAACGCAAGGATTAATTACCATAAATTTTATATTTCTGTAACATTTATTAATCTTTTTGTTATTCTTCGCATTTCTTTCTACAATTCAAACATATTCCATTTCATGTTTGTAATAATTTAACACAGGACAAAGATATCTGATGCAGGGTTACTGTTCACACACCACTATCCCGAGACATACAAGCCAAAATTCCATTGCCGC
>OKST01001625.1_pt1 | contig 9761 bp, 8 predicted proteins | sample 1606341 | NCBI WGS metagenome assembly OKST01 (sample SAMEA3879563, study PRJEB24766) | human gut metagenome | biome: human-associated habitat; feature: feces | place: USA | collected 1985/1987 | reverse complement strand
AACCCGTGACCCCTTCCTTACCAAGGAAGTGCTCTACCTCTGAGCCACATCAGCATTGTGTCGGATTTACCGCTCACATTTAAATATATTACCAGAACTTGTTTGTATTGTCAATCCCTATTTTTAACTTTTTGATTTTTATTTTTGGGTTTTATACAGATATCTTTCTATTTTTGATATTGCTCCAACTGCTCTCTGATCTTGATTCGGATACGCTGTAATGCGTTATCTATGGACTTGGGTGTTTTTCCCATGATCCGGGCAATCTCTCCGTATCCGTTTCCTGCCAGATAATATTCAAGAACCTGGTTCTCCATTGGACTTAACGTTGCTGTTATCTCCTGCTCCAGATCCTGGACATTCTCCTGGTCAATAATAATAGACTCCGGGTTCTCTCCCCAGTTATCTCCAAGATGCTCTTCATTTTCCCCATCCTGTTCGCTGAGAGAAATATAGGAATTCAGCGGCTGGTGCTTCTGCCTGTTGGAACTCTGGATGGCGTTGTAGATCTGTCTGTCCACACATATACTGGCAAAGGTCTGGAATGCAGCATCCCTGTCCGGCTGGTAATCGCGGACTGCCTTAAACAGTCCGATCATGCCTTCCTGTATCAGGTCATCGTTCTCCCCGCCTATCAGGAACATGGTCCTTGCTTTCTTGCGGACCATGTTCTTATATTTTTCCATCAGATAGTCGAGGATTTCTGATTCCCCGTTTTTGAAACGGGAAATTAATTCTTCATCTTTAATTCCGTCATACTGTTTCATCAATTTAACCCTTCCGTTTTTCTGAAAATCTCTATCATTCGCCCAGAGGGCTTCTTATAGCATAACAATATTGTGGAATAATTTTCTGCTGCAAAAATTCCTCTTAATAATCGCTGCACATCCTCACGAAGCCTTTATCTCAGACTGAGATAAACTTATTTCTTCTGCAGTCTCTGACGTACAATCTCATATCCAAGTACTCCGGCTGCCACAGATGCATTGAGGGAATCAATGTCACCCTTCATAGGAATAGATGCCACGAAATCACACTTCTCACGGATCAGTCTGCTTACACCTTCACCTTCATTGCCGATCACTACGCCGATCGGACCTGTCAGGTTAAGATTGTACATGGTTTCACCGCCCATATCTGCACATACAAACCACATGCCCTGTTCTTTCAGTTCATCGATGGTATGTCCCAGATTGGTAACCTTTGCAACAGGTGTATAGTTTAATGCACCTGCTGAAGTCTTGGCAACTGTGGAAGTCAGGCCAACTGCTCTTCTCTTGGGAATAATCACCCCATGTGCACCTGCAAGGTTTGCTGTACGGATGATCGCACCAAGATTATGAGGATCCTCAATATTATCCAGGATAAAGATAAACGGATCTTCTCCTTTTTCCCTTGCCTTCGCAAGAATATCTTCTACACTTGCATATTCATAGGCTGCCACCTGAGCGATTACGCCCTGATGTGCGCCTGTCTCGCTTAACTGATCCAGACGTTCTTTTGCCACATAGTTAATAATCGTATCTTTTTTTCTTGCCAAGATAGATCTTAAGCTTGCCGGAATACAATATTAACGCCCCGGATTCGATATGAAGCTGTTTCGCGGAAATATTGTAATGTCACAAAATTGATCAGAGATCCGTGTTTTTTTGCTTCACGTACAATTGTTCTTACCGGTCCGTCCTGGCATCCGTCCAGGATAAAAAGCTTATCTACACATTTGCCGGAACGAAACGCTTCCAGAACCGCATTGCGTCCTTCTATCTGTTCACTCATATCTTATCCTCTCCAATCCCTGCACGGACCAGTTCTATGATCCTGCTGAAATCATCTTTTAAATATAAATAGCCCATCAGAGCTTCAAATCCTGTTGCCCTGCGGTAGTCTGCCATGGTTGCATGTTTAGCCATTGTAGGAGAATGAGCATTCCTTCCTCTTCTGTAAACGCTGTGTTCCTCCTCTGTAAGCATGGGCTCGATTACTTCCATCATGGAAGACTGAGTTCCTGCCTTAACCAGACTGCTGGCTTTTCTGTGAAGCTGATTTACCGGACAGTTGCCTTTTTTTACAAGGATCGTGCGGATCACCAGTTCATAGACGCCATCTCCGATATACGCCAATGTCAGCGGAGAATAGGTTCGCAAGTCTTTATCTTCCAAATGAAACAACTGATGAAGCATGCCTTTCAAACTACTCAAATTCTCTTCATTAAGTCCGTTTGTTTCACTCATATCATTTAAGCTCGTTTCCATTTTACTCCCTCGCGGGTATCCTTAAGGATGATTCCCTTAGCCAGAAGCTCATCTCTGATCTCATCTGCTCTTGCGAAATTCTTTGCTTTTCTTGCTTCCTGACGCTCTGCGATCAGGTCTTCGATTTCTTTATCAAGGATTTCTTCTGTTTTCACAGCCTTCAGACCAAGTACATCGCATAATTTCACCATTGTGTCAAGAAGTGCTCCTGCAAATTCTGCGGAACTTGCCTCTGATACATTTGTATTTGCAAATTTAACCAGTTCAAAGATTGCTGCCAGTGCATCTGCTGTGTTGAAATCATCATCCATAGCTTCTTCAAATTTCTTTACGAATTCCTGTGCCTGTGCAAGCAGTTCTTTCTCTGCATCTGTTGCTGTGTCTGTCTGTGCTGCTGCTTTTCTGTCCTTTAAGTTTGCTGCTGCATCTGTGATACGCTCTAATGCATTCTTTGCAGCTTCCATCAGATCTGCGCTGAAATTCAACGGACTTCTGTAATGTGCGTTCAGCATGAAGAAACGAAGCACCTGCAGGTCATACTGTTCACTGATTTCACGAACAGTACGGAAGTTTCCAAGAGACTTGGACATTTTTCTGTTATCAATATTTAAGAATGCATTGTGCATCCAGTATTTTGCAAAGATTTTGTCGTTGCAGCATTCACTCTGTGCAATCTCGTTCTCATGGTGAGGAAAGATCAGGTCTTCTCCGCCTGCATGGATATCAATCTCATCACCAAGGTATTTTTTCGCCATAACAGAACACTCAATATGCCATCCTGGACGTCCGTCACACCATGGTGAAGGCCATGACGGTTCTCCCTCTTTCTTCGGTTTCCAGAGAACGAAATCCAGTGGATCTTCTTTCTGGTCTTCACCGGACACCTGCAGAGAACGGAAGCCGGACTGCAGATCATCCAAGTTCTTGTGCGAAAGTTTGCCATATTCTTTGAACTTCTTAACTCTGAAATAAACAGTACCGTCTGCTGCCGGATAAGCATATCCCTTATCAACCAGAGTCTGGATCATACTGATCATTCCGTTGATTTCCTGGGTTGCCTGTGGATTGGTTGTGGCAGGTTTTACATTCATGCCATCCATATCTTTCTTACACTCTGCAATATAACGCTCGGAAATTTCCTGTGCGCTTACGCCCTCTTCGATTGCTTTCTTGATGATCTTGTCATCTACGTCTGTAAAATTGGAAACATAGTTTACTTCATATCCTTTGTATTCCATATATCGGCGTACGGTATCGAAGATGATCATCGGACGTGCATTTCCGATATGGATCAGGTTGTATACAGTCGGACCGCAGACATACATACGAACTTTTCCCTCTTCAAGAGGTACGAATTCTTCTTTTCTACGTGTCAGTGTGTTAAAAAGTTTCATGTTTTATTCCTCCAGTTTTCTCTATCATTAACTCTCTTTTCTTTCATTAAGAAGACAGATCGCCTGAGATGCAATTCCTTCTTCTCTTCCCGTAAATCCCAGTTTTTCCTCTGTAGTGGCCTTAATGTTCAGCTGAGACTCATTGATTCCCATTGCTTTTGCCATATTGGCTCTCATCTGTGGAATATGAGGTGCCATCTTTGGTTTCTGTGCAATGATCGTTGCATCTATATTTCCGATCTCATAATGGTGCTCTCTCAAAAGCTTCGTCACATGTTCCAGCAGCAGAATACTGGAAATTCCTTTATATGCAGGGTCTGTATCCGGAAAATGTTTTCCGATATCGCCCAGTGCAGCAGCTCCCAGAAGTGCATCCATAACTGCATGGATCAGTACATCTGCATCTGAATGTCCCAGGAGACCTTTTTCCCAGTCTATCTTCACACCACCCAGAATCAGATCTCTATCTTCGGTCAGTCTGTGTACATCATATCCCATTCCAACACGCATAATCATTCTCCTCTTATATCCAGCATCTTGCTGATTCTCAATAAGCTTAACCGTCTCCTTGTATAAGGAGCAAGTCTGAGGCTTGGCAAAACAGCCGATTCATCGAGTCCGATATCATAAACGGTTTTCGCGCATCCGGCTTTCTCCAGCAAATGGAACATAGTCTGTTCACTGGGAAGCTCATCAATAATCTCCTCTATCCCGTTCAGGCATTTTTCCAGATGCTGGGGTGAAATAGTTTCTAACAATTCCGGCTCGTTTTCTTTTCTTATTTCTTCCAGAAGTCCTTTTTTTCCAAAAGTTTCTTTCAGAAGCTCCTCGTCTTCATTCTCATAGGGTTTTGCGTGACATCTTCCCTGTGTGATGGCTGCAGCGATACGCTTGTATTCCAGTACAAGAAGTGCTGCTACAGAAACCTTCTCTCCGTGGAGTGCATCCAGCGGACCATTGATCACTTCCATATCCCACAGATGTGTGACCTGATGCTCTGCACAGGACGCAGGCCTTGAATTACCAATCATCTGCATTGCAAGTCCGGAGAGAATCAATGCATACATAAGCTGTTCGCATTCATCTTCCTCTCCCTCTGTAATATCCTGAATCGAAGATTTCACAGTTTTTAACGCTTTCTCTTCCAGCTTTACAGTTTCGCGGCAAAAATACTCTCCGGTGACCAGGTTCGCGATCTTCCAGTCTGCAAGACAGATGTATTTCGCCATCAGGTCTGAAATCCCGGCTGCAGTCAGGCGCTGTGGTGCTTTTGAAAAAATATCTGTATCTGCATATACACAGATCGGAGCTACTGAAGGCACAGTCTTCTTTACTCCATCCAGGGTCATTGCTGCTACTGTTGTTACAAATCCATCTCCACTTGCTGCGGTAGGCACTGAAATGAAAGATACTTTGTAATTATGTGCAATATAACGGCTGATATCATGGATCGTGCCTGCTCCTACTGCAAGGATCAGGTCAATGTCCTCTTCCATGTTGTTCTCCACAATTTTTATTGCATGCCGGTCTGCCTGAAGTCCCTCTGCATCCAGAACAAGTACCTGGCACCTGTCATAGATATCCTCCATAAGTTCTTCTGTTGCCGCATAGGTATTGGTATCGCAGATGACCAGCGGGGATATGTACTCTCTGAGCATTCCCTCTGACATCTCTTCTTCAAGCTTCTCTACAGCTCCGGCTTCTATCAAAATCTCTTTCACTGCAATCTGGTGTTCCCTGCCGCAGCTGCAAGGTCGGGCAAAATCGTCCGCATCAACTCGCATTTAAATTCTTCCTCCTGACTTTCCTGAATCAAGCGGATAAAATCATCCGTTTGACTATCTGCTCATAATTGAATAGTTGTTTCACAGCCTGATTCGGTTAAACTTTTTTTCTATAGGCATAGTTCGTTGGTATTATACATGATTTTCCTGTAAAAATCAATCATTCCGCGCAGGTCTGGCGGCTACAGGTTCAAATAATTATATACAATCTTTGAAATATTCTGTATGTTCGTCACCGCCGTACTCTCCGGGCAGTTTTCAGACATCACACATAGGATATAAGTTGTCTTTTCGCCATAGACAATTGCGATATCGTGCTGATCCTGGTCTGTCTCGCCGGTCTTGTTGGCAGATTTTATTCCATCCGGAAGTCCCTGGGGGATTTTCCAGGTGTTTTCCTGATTTGACAGGAGATTTAACATTTCTTCTGATGCATCTTTGCTGACACATTCCCCCTTGTAGATTTTTTCAAGCAGAGTGCCGCAATCTTTTACAGAAGTCATGTTTCTGCCACCCAGACTCTCCTGTGCGGATGCTGCAGGATGGAGGGTGTGCTGCACACTTGTCTCTGTATAGCCCTCTTTTTCCAGATATTTGTTAATATCCTCCGCACCTTTTTTGAAATCAAGGGAATCTGTCTGAAGCTTCACCAGTTCATTGCAGGATTCATTGTCACTGACTGTGATCATATTCCACAGCAGGTCATTTAATTTTACATCTACAGTTTTTGTATCTGCAGTATTTAATTTCTTTGCCTCATCTGCCTTTACCTGCTCCATGTCCTCATATGTCTTTGCCATTACAAAGGCTTTGATCAGACTTGCAGAATAAAGGGAAGTATCATTGATCAGGATTTCCTTTTCTTCATTAAGGTCTTTCACATAAACACTCCAGGTTCCCTGATATCCGGACAGCATCTTCTCAAGCTGAGGCTTCAGATTATCCATCCCAAGATCATCCATATTCACGATCTTTCCCGTATCATCCACAATAAAACCATCATCCGTCACTGTGCTTTCCTGAAGCAGGGCGCCATTTGTACCGCCAAAATAATAACTTCCGTCAAAATTCATCTCATAACAGTCCATCTCAAGTGAATGGATACCTGGCTCGGTTACCAGTCTGCCATTTTCATCAAAATAATAATATCCATTCAGAGTAATCCCGTCTATTGCCAGATTGTCAATATACCTTACCTGCGGTGCTGCTGACAGACGCCCCAGATTGTTCACAAAGTAATATCCGTCAAATTTCTCTGCCTCCTGGGCATTCTGTGTATCAGCTTCCTCATCTGTCTTATCCCCAAACACTGCAACACCTTTCAGATGCTCCATATGAGGACTGCAGGCTTTGAATTTCCCATCTGTATCATGGTAATAATATCCGTCAAATACAGTTCCGTCTATCTCATAATCCTGAAAATAATGGATCTCCGCCTGGGTACTTCCGGCGCCATTCACATCCAGGCAGTAAAATCCGTCACTCTTCATCATATATTTGCCACTTCCGTCTCCCATGGGCTGAATCTGTGCCTGCCCGGTGACAGATGCAAGGCTCTGCTGTGCAGCCATAACAGGAACCGGCAAAGCCAGTGCCATGGAAATGGCTCCGGCCAGACTTCCGGCTATGATATAACTTTTAATATGATATTTCGCTGTTTGTCTATTTTTTCTCATGCAAAACTCCTTTTACGGTTTCTTTTCACATCCCATTCACAGTAAGCAAAGTATATATTGTTTTATTCAGGATAGCAAGATTTTTATCTTTTTTCCAGCAAAGACCAGAATCTCAGTATCAGTGTTCAGTTCTTTTTTCTTATCCTGTTCCAGAAGCTTCCCAGCTGTTCTTCCACAGTATTTAAAGTACAGTTTCCCCTGTCAGACCACTCAGCAGGAAACAGATTCCTGTAATCTTTCCCTGCAAATCTCTCGTCCAGAAGAAGTATGATCCCTGTGTCCTCCTGGGTTCTGATCACACGCCCGGCTGACTGCAGCACCTTATTCATCCCCGGATATCTGTATGCATAATCAAATCCATTCACACCCTTTTTATCATAATACTGCCTGAGGATCTCCCTTTCTGTTCCAATCTGAGGAAGACCAGTCCCTATGATGATTGCTCCGATCAGCTTCTCTCCCATCAGATCAATCCCCTCTGAAAAAATCCCGCCCATCACGCAAAATCCTACCAGCGTTCCCTCTGATGCAGAAAATTCCTCCAGAAATTCCTCTTTCTCCCTCTCATTCATTCCCGATGTCTGCGAAATACAGCGAACCCATTCCGCTGAAAACTCATTCTCATACACCTCCAGAACATCCTCCATAAATTTATAAGAAGGAAAGAATACCATATAATTTCCTTTTCTTGTCCATACAGTTCTGGCAATGTAAGATGCGATCCTGTGATATTCCTCATATCCTCTTCTGGTATACCTGCTGCTCACATCCCGTCCTGTGAGAATGCACCTGTTCTCCTGCCTGAAAGGAGAGGTCACATAAATCCCATAGTCATCCTTTCTGGTGCTTAAAAGTGTACGGTAATAATCCATGGGAAGCAGGGTCGCAGAAAAGAAAACCGCACTTTTTCCCTTTTCCAGACATCTATGAATATTTGCTGCAGGATTTACACAGAAAAGCCGCAGAATCACCTTTCCCCCTTCTCCCATTTCTGTATAAACCACATAATTTTCATCCAGAAGTTCATCAATATTCAGAAAATCTCTCACGCAGAAATAAAACTCCAGCAGCTGCTCCGGAAGTTCCTTTCCATGAAGTTCCTCCAGAAGCTTATCCATCTCCCCCATCACCTGAAGCATTCCCAGAGAAATCGCTCCGGGATTTGGCAGGATTTCGAACTCTGTACACTCCTTTTCCAGAGTTCGAAGCTGTCGGTTCACTTTTTCCAGTGCTCGCACCAAACCTTTGCTGTAATCAGCAGCCAGCTTCTTCGCCTCCAGTACGTCCGCTCTGTCCACATGAGCACTGTACATTTCCCTTCCTCTGTCCACCAGATTGTGAGCTTCATCGATCAGAAAAATGTATTCTCCGGAAGTACCCTCCCCGAAAAATCTTTTCAGATAAACATTGGGATCAAATACATAATTATAATCACAAATCACAGCGTCCACCCAGACTGCCAGATTCAGACACATTTCAAAGGGACACACCTGCCATTTCTTCGCATATTCCAGCAGAGTATCCCTGTCATAGCTGTCCTGCGTGGTCCACAGTTCAAAAACAGCATCATTCACTCTGTCCAGATGTCCTCTCGCCCACAGACAGTTCTCAGGATTGCATTCTGTTTTATCACAGAAGCACAGCTTTTCCTTCGCAGTAATGGTAATCACTTTAAATTTCAGTCCATGCTCCTTTAATATGGAGAAAGCTTCTTCAGCCACAGTCCTGGTAATGGTCTTTGCTGTAAGATAGAAAATATTTTCCCCCAGTCCTGCACCAACTGCTCTCACTGCCGGAAAGATCGTGGACATGGTCTTTCCTACTCCTGTAGGTGCCTGGACAAAAATCTGTCTTTCTGTGGATATAGTGTGATATACACCGGATACGATTTTTCGCTGTCCCTCACGATATTCAAAAGGAAACTCCAGATCACTCATGGACGCATTCCGTTCTTTTTTCCATGCAAACTGGTATGCGATCCATTTATGATACCTGTCCAAAAGATTCTGGTACCACAGTCCGAGTTCTTCCAGCGTATATTCTTCTCTGAAAAACTTAAGCTCCTCTGTGTCCAGATTCCCATATGTCATCTGCACTCCGATCTTCTCCGGTTTTTGCTCCTGTGCGTAGATCCAGGCATAACACATTGCCTGTGCACGGTGAACCTCCACAGGCTTTTCCAACTGACTGACATCTGCATAAACACCCTTGATCTCATCGATCCAGCACTGTCCATCCTCTGTGAAGATTCCGTCAGCTCTGCCCTCTACCTGGATACTTACATCTTCATATTCTGTTTTATATTTAAGAGAAACCTCCGCTCTGTAATGGCTTCCCATCCTGCCCTGTATTTTTCTGTGCAGTCTGCTGCCCTTCTGCATTGCTTCTCTGTCAGAAGATCCTCCCCGGTTGTCAAGATCCCCGCTTCTTAATATAAACTCCACCAGATTTCTGACGGAAATACGAACCACCGGCTTATCCATATCAAAACACCTCACGCAACAATAGCTGTCAAATAATTATCCACATCGTCCGTTCATTATAACACAGAATTCACCATCATGTAAAAACTCCTGAATTTAAGAAAGAATCCTGCTTGCAGGATTCTCCGCCTGCAACGGGTCGCTTCAGCGACATAATTCCTCTCCGTCGCAG
>OKST01001624.1_pt1 | contig 9767 bp, 8 predicted proteins | sample 1606341 | NCBI WGS metagenome assembly OKST01 (sample SAMEA3879563, study PRJEB24766) | human gut metagenome | biome: human-associated habitat; feature: feces | place: USA | collected 1985/1987 | reverse complement strand
TACATCTACAAAGGTGACGATAACTGTTATTATGAGAAGGTCAAAGATTCAGTAAAGGAAATTTCTGACGAAATACCGTTTGATATACCAAAAAGCTGGCGATGGATTCGCGTAGATAACCTCTTTCAACACAATACAGGCAAGGCATTAAACTCGTCAAACACGCAGGGCATCTCGCACCCATATATTACGACTACAAATGTATATTGGGGTTATTTCAACTTAGAACATATTAAAGAAATGCCTTTCACCGAAGACGAGTTTCTAAAATGTTCTATTGTGCCCGGTGACCTTTTAGTCTGTGAAGGCGGCGACATCGGTCGCGCTGCAATATGGGAAAATGATATTTCCATGTGCATACAAAACCATATACACAGATTGCGAGCATATTATCCCGTATGTACTCAATTCTATTATTTTGCTTTCTTTGTCTACAAAAGTATCGGCTTGATTGGCGGCAAAGGCATCGGGATTCAAGGGGTGTCGAGCGGCGCTCTCGGTAAATTAATCTTTCCGCTTCCTCCGTTGGGCGAACAAGAGCGCATTGTAAAACAAGTGGAAATAATATTGGAGAATTTAAAAGACGAGGGCTAATCCTCGTCTTTTAATTGTTTGTATATAGTTTTATACTGTTCAACAATTCGAAGCTGTTCATTAAATGGCGGTATAGGCATTATTGCTTTTAGCAGATCTTGTCGGCTTATGCCCGGAATGAAACTTTTAGCTTTGTTTTGCAATACTCGAACATGCGATTCCAAGAAAAGCCTAATATAATTCAAACAAACGCCATCAGCGTTGATAGCCATAATTTGTCTTGCTATGTGTATATCTCCTACATTATTAAGTGCCATAGTTCCCACAGTGCCTTTACAAGTGATTAGCAAATCACCTTTGCGCGAAATAGTGGCTGAATTTGTTGTCCATCTGTTTATAATCAAAGAACCATGTTCAATGTTGCTTGCACCAGTAATATAGGGTATTCCTGCTCTTTGAGAATTATATTGATTTGGTTCCAAATCTCGCCCTGATAAAAGCGTAATCATTGTTTCTAATCGAGAATACGACCAGTTTTCAGGCAAATCAAAAGGTATCTCATTGCTAATATTGGTGACAGTTTCTCCCACCTTCTCATAATAACAGTTATCGTCACCTTTGTAGATGTAACTGTCAACGTATTTCTTGCCGAGTTTGGCTTTCTTTTCGGCACGGATACGCTCTAAAAGCACGCTTGCAGGTTCATCGTTCGGATCTTGCGGAACAAGTTTTCCTTGAATGGCAAGTGTTAGAGTACGCTTTTTGAACTCTTCGTACAGAGTATCAATATCCGCTTGATTCTGTTCTATGATATCTATCTGTGCCAACAATTCATCTACACGAGAGACTATTCTTTGTTGTTCGGCGAGTGGCGGAAGCGGAATAAACATTGCAGCTAATTTTGATGAGTTTAACGTTACACCTTTAACTGCCTCTCTTTTTTTAACGCAAAGTACAATCACAGGTAGTGCATTAAGTAAAAAATTTCTTGTTATCTCGTGTTCCGAAATAATAGGGAAAATCGAAATAATTGCCTCATTATGTACAGCATCTATGCCTAAAATCGATGTCTTTCCAACTGTTAATTTAAAACTCATTAAAAGCGTACCTTGTGGGATAAGTTCGCCTGCAAATTTGTCTCTTAAAGCTGCCGCACTTATTTTTTCTTTTGTGGAATTAACTGTTGCTCTCTCTTGAAGATCTGATATGGCAAACCATGGATATTTACCATCATCCCAATATTTTTTATTGTGTCTATCTGGCGTTTTACCGAGATCAAACGAAACAATTTGTGTAAATCTTGTCCAGCTCCATCCATCAGGTATCTCAAAGGGCAATTCATCAGTAATATCTTTGAGTTGCGAGCCGACCTTCTCATAATAGCGATTATCAAAATAAAATTTTATTTGTATCCGTACTTTCAATCTGTATGTAGCGAGCATTTTTTGAAGTATTTTTTACAATTTGTCTCAAAAAGTACTTGAGAATCAATTGATTTTTCTCTAATAAGTGGAAGCCGTTTTCTGATCCGACCTTGCGTGTATGTATCGTTTGTAAATTGAAGCTGAAAAAATAATTTAAAAATTTTGAAAAAGAGGGGGTCAAAACAGGGTGTCCCACTCCTTTATAGTGAGGAGGTGTGGATGATAATGCTTTTCAAATTAAGTCGGCAAAAAATTCTGGAATCACGCTGTGAACTCTTTTTATTTTTGCGACTGCTAAGTGAGAGGCTTTATCCAAAGAAAATGAGTCAAGAACATTAAAAAAAGTAAGCAGGTTAACGTGTAGGCGCAAAGTGACGCACTCCGTGCTTTTGCGCCTACACAAAGTATTACGGAATCGAGATACCCGACTTCGTTTTTAAGAACACGACAAGATATTTAGGGGGTATTTTATTTGAGAATTTACAGCAACAATTCGGCAGTCAACATTGAGCAGCTCATTGCGGACGAGGTAAAACGGCTTTCCACACAGTTCGGAAAGAGTTTTCTCGACTGCGAAAATCTCATCGAACTTACGGGCTTGGGACGGGACAATGTGCGCGCGCTCATGCACAGCAAGGCGTTCCCCGTGACCAAAGTCGGCAACCGTCAGGTGGTAAGTATTTTGGCGTTCGTGGCGTGGCAGGTAAACAGTCTGCCGGAGGCGGTCTAATGGCGAAGAAATCCACGCGAAGAGGCAACAACGAGGGCTGTATCAGTAAGCGTTAAGACGGCAATTGGGTTGGCGTGGTCACGCTCGGCACCGACGAAAACGGCAAGCGCATCCGCAAGAGCGTTTACGGAAAAACAAAATCGGAAGTGACGATGAAAATGCTTGCCGTCAAAGCGGACAATCCCACCATCGGTTGCAGCGCAATCAAAAACGAAACCTTTCGGACGTTGATGCAAGAATGGCTGATGACGTTCAAACGCCCCTCCGTTTCGCCCCGCACGTTCGAGCGGTGTTTGAGCAACGCGAGAAATACGTTATATCCCGTATTCGGCGACATGAAAATCGACGAGATCACCGCTCCTATGCTGCAACGTCTGTTCAACAAGATGATTTCGGACGGGTACGCATTGGCGACCGTCAAGAAATCGAAGTTTTTGCTCGGACAGTTTTTTGAATATTGCGTGGACAACGACTTTCTCAAAACCAATCCCGTGGCAAAAACCAGATTGGCGTCGCGTGAACGAAAGGTACAGACAACGGAAGAATACAAGGCGATTCCGCCCGAACTGCGCAAAGACTTTGTAAAGGCTTTGGACACAAGTCCGATTCTGAAACCGATATGCTATACGTCGCTCTTTGCGGGGTTGCGCATCGGCGAAGTGCTTGCGCTCCGCTGGCGCGACGTGGATTTTACCGAAAAGACGATTTGGGTCGACAACGCCGTAACCGTCATTCCGCACTACGACGATGCGTGGCGCGTTTCCGACTATGAAACGGTGATTTCGGACACCAAAACGGCGGCAAGCGTGCGCAGCGTGCCTATGTCCCAAATTCTGATTGACTGTCTGTAAGAACACCGCAACCGACGGCGAAAAATGGAATCCGAAACGGGCATTTCCTTTACGGACGACGACGATTTCGTGTTCAGCACCAAAGAAGGGCACTTACGCACTTACTACGGTACGCGCGCAATGTTCGATAAGTTGATGCGCAAGACGGGGTTTGCAGAATACGGTTTTCATTTCCACACGCTCAGGCACACCTATTCGAGTATGCTGTTCGAGAGCGGAGAAAACCCGAAAGTCATTCAGCAACTTCTCGGTCACAAGGACGTAACGACGACAATCCGTACCTACAACAGCGTGGACAGAAGTTATTTCAAACAGGCAACAAAGAAAATAGACGCTATGTTCGGCGGCGGTATGGAGATGTGAAATGTGTTGTCATAAATCGATTGAAATACTTGACAAGTATGATATAATAGAATTATAAAGTCAAAAGGATTTTTTCGTAAGAAATTCTTTTGGCTTTCAGCGTTAAGAATTATATAATATGGAGGGAAATAATGAAAAGTATTGCTGATGCAGGTACAAAAGCGTAATTAATGTTCGAATCAAGCAACCCGGACGGTTGGATCAAGTGGTTCCACTCAGGCATTCCCGACGAGCCAGAATGGCAACGGAAAATCGTAAGAGCGATCGCAGCGCTATTTGGTCATTGTATGGAATGCACCGCTCTAAGCGGTTGTTATTTTAAGGATGATATTTCACGATGCCCGGAACGCCTTCGGCATACTAATTGCGATTGTGAAAAAATAAATACGGGAGCGCCTAGAGCTGTTGCTTATTGTGATATCAATAAATTTACAGGATATATTTTTTCCGATAAATATGCTTCAAACGGGAAAAGGGATCTGTTTAAACAATTGGGGTTTACCGATCAAGATTCGGAGTTCCTGAAATCAGAATACGAACGACAGGCTCGGGAAAAGTATATATCGGGTAATTACAGGTTGGGAAAAATAGACAGTAACGGACCAAGAATGAATATTGAAATAAATTTTGCTCATCCCGATAGAGGCTTGATTTCGTTTGTCAGCGGCTGGATGATACGTCCGAACGGACAAATTACCTGCAATACACCCCTTGGAGGTTAATATGAGACAATATGAATCGGTAAAACTAAAAAATGAAGTGAACGCTTTACGGGAAAAAGGCATCGATGTCAATACGCTCGGCGTGCTGATTCTCCAAATCGCTTCGTCGGAGCAATGGATTGTCATGTTTCTGAATCCGAAAAACGAAGGAGATTACGCCGTCGCAACCGTAAGTGAAAGTGATTTGATCCGGCTCGGCTCTCTGCCTGCGGCTACTATAGCTGAAATAAAAGAGATCGTGAATCGTCCGAATTTCTTTGAGCACACATCTTTTTTGCCTATACGTTTTAAAGAGTACGATATGGTAGAATTGACTGTTGATAAACCTAAATATAAAAAAGAAGGCGTAGTAAAAGGAATGCGCGGGTGCGTTATGAGTGAATATGCGATAAAAGGTCATGGCAAATCATATTTTCGGAAGAAGGCACGGGCAAGGACGTTGCCGACATTATGGTTTCAGAAGAAGATTTAATTCTTGTTCCATAGTATATGTTAGTAGTGTATATAAGGTATCTGAAAGAGAAACATTCACTACCATTTAACTACCATTGGGGCAGAAACGGGCAGTTTTCGGACGGTTCGGACAGTTTTTTCGGAAAGACAAATTATTGCCGAAAGAGACGAAAATTTCGTTTGCAAATTTACTGCCTTTTTGCAAATTTTTACTACCATTTTATTTTCGAACTTTTTGGCGTTTGCATAAATATTTTTAAAAACACATATAACAATATAAAAAATGCACAAATCACTGCGATTTGTGCATTTTTATGTGGAGCTGTTAGCGGGATTTGAACCCGCGACCTCGTCCTTACCAAGGACGTGCTCTACCTACTGAGCCATAACAGCATATCGAATTTTCCGCCGATTTTCAAGGGCTTTCGGCTGTCCCGTTTTGCTGCCGTGATTTTGCCCGCATAAAGCTGAAAAAGTCTGACTATGCCGCAAAGATAAGCAAACAAATTTAAAGCTATTGAATTATAGCCAAATCAATAAAAAATGTCAAGTTATTTATTGATATATTTGAAAATTGTTTAAGCTGCGTCCCGTCTGCCGCATTCGGAATATTGTCTGCACAGCAAGCTGCGTCTAACCGGCCTAAAATCCCTGTCCGCAAAAAATTTCTACCGCTCCGACTTTCGCGGCGACGACAAAATCGTTTGAGAAGCGAAATCGGCCCGAAAAAAAGCCCCCTGCAAAGGGGGCTTCCGCGCCTTCAAAGCAAATTCGGGGAAAACAATTCGGGCGCGCGTGTGTGCGTTGATTCAACGGGCCAAGGTTTCCTCGTAGCCGTTTTCATAGGTATATATATTTTCGGTTTCCGTCTGTTGAATGAAAAAGCTCCCTCTTTCACTGTCGGTTTTGTAAGTCACTCTGAGCCGATTGTTTTTGTCCTTTATTACATGATATTTGGTTTTTGAATATCCGTCTCCGCTGTCGGACTTAAATTGCATTGTCAGTCCTTTGTCGTCGTCGTCATCCTCAAACTCAGGGTCTTCCCACTCTACCTTTGTTTTTGACACCAGGCGTCCGTTTTCGTAAATGGAATATTCGTACTCTATTTCATCGCTTTCGACGGCTTGCTCTACCTTTACGTAATTGTCGGGTGTGTCAAAAGAACGCGTAACAAATTCCATTTCCGTCTCGATTTCCGTCCCTTCTCTCTCGGTTTCGTACTTTCCGCTGACCTCAAAAACATATTCGCCCTTTACAAGCACGCCCGTCACTTTGGAACTGATTTCCACTTCCTCCACGCCGTCGTCTATTTCCGTTTCCGTTTTTGTATCCGTTTCGTCAAAATACATTACGTACTGCTCGCCCGCGACGTAAGCAATCAGCTTTTTCTGATAAACCGCAAATTCGCCGTCCTTCGATTCGTCGGGCTTTTCAAGCTCGGCGTTAAGAGTATTTCCGGAAATCAGCCCGTCGAACATATTGACGTAACGATTGAAAGAATCCATGTCCCGCGCGATTTCCTCCGGTCTGCCCGCCGTTTCGCCGGAAGCGTTTTCCGTGTCCGCAACGTACAGCCCCGACGCGCCCACACGTGCCGAAGCGAAATAACTGCCGTCTGCCGACACTCCTGCATAAAAATCGGACGCGTCCGCGCTTTGTTGTAGATAGTTGGCTCCCGCAATTGCCGAAACAAGATATACGTTTCTGTAACTTTCCGTAGCATTCTTACCGTTGCAGCCTGTCAAGGCGAAAGCGCCGAAAAGCACGGCTGCGACGGTAAGAACAAGCATAAATTTCTTCATATATGTCTCCTAAAAAAATTTTGTTTTGTTCGAACACTTATCTTACAACGCTGCGCGGTAAAAATTCCAACAAAGCTCAAAATTTTTTGAAATAAAAAATCCGAAAGGGACTTTAAGTCTCTTTCGGAAATTTTTTCAAGCTTCTTACTTTATTTCGATGCTTCTTGCGGAGTTTTTGCGCGCCTGCGCTTCGGTCGGAAAAGTCACCTTGAGAGTTCCGTTTTCATACGACGCGGAAATATCCGTCTCTTCAACGCCGCTGCCTACGTAAAAGCTCCTCGAAAAGCTGCCGCTTCTCCTCTCTCTGCGTATAAAGCGTCCCTTTTCTTCGCTTTCCTTGCTTTCGTCGCGTTTCGCGCTCACCGTAAGGTATCCTTCGCTCAACTCCACGGAAATATCGTTTTTGTCAAAGCCCGGCATATCCGTCTCGATGATTACGCTGCCGTCCTTTTCGCGTATATCCGTCTTGGGCGAAAACTCTCCCATACTCCAAAACGGACGGAAAAACTCGTCAAAATCATTTGCCGCCAAATTTGCTCTGTTGTCTCTGTTATTCAAATAATACTTCATACTTCAATCTCCTTTTTGATTTTTATTTTGGCAATCTAGTATGGAACTTGTTAGCACTCTCTATGCTTGATTGCTAACTTTATTATAATCCTTTAAAAATCGATGTCAAGCGTTTTAAAGGAACTTTTTAATAATTTTTTCCCTTTTAAAAATTATTACTACTTAAATGCGGAAAAATTAAAAAAAATTCGGAGAGCGCTTCGCCCTCCGGAAAAAACTTCTCTTCAAATATATTTGAGCACGTCGGAGTCCAAACGCAGCAATTTGCAAACTGCGACTGCGTCCTTAGGCACGCCTTTGGTTTTGTCCTCCACTTTTACCAAGCCGTAATCCATATACCGCGCCACAAGCTCCGCCCCGTCCGCGCCGCATTCGATTTCTCTGTCAAGACTTGCCAAATCCGCTCCCGACAGTCCTTTGACCTGATAAAGCGCGTTGGCGTCCGCCGACACGCCGTCAAAATGGGTTGTCAATATAAAAATACCGTTCATTTCGTTTAGCGCACGCTCCGCCGCGCGGAAAATACGGCTTCCCTCCTCGAAATTGGTGCCGCCCGCAAATTCGTCCATAAGGCAGAGACCGTACTCTCCGCTTTTCAGCTTTTGCATAACCGAATTGAGCCTGACGATTTCACCGCCGAAGGTTGACAGTCCTCTGTCCACCGACTGCATATTTTCATTCAGAATTTCCACAAACCCGAAAAGCGGCACTGTCGCCTCCGACGCGTAGACGAAAAAGCCCGCAAGCGCCAGAAGCACGTTGAGCGCGACGGTCTTCAACGCCACGCTTTTGCCGCCCATGTTGGCGCCGGTTATCAGCGTAACTCCTCTTTCCGCTTCTATGGACACAGGCGTGAACGCCGCTCCTCTCAAGCCGAGCTTTTCCGCCATTTCGGGATTTGTCAGCTCCTTCAAACGCAGTTTGTCTCCCGAAACGGACGGTTTGACGGCGTTTGTGGCGTAAGCAAGCCTCGCTTTGGCAAGCGTCAAATCCAATCTGCCCGCAAGAGAGCTGTTGTAGGAAAAATCCTCCGCAAAAGGTCTGAGCAAAGAACACAGCTTTGCGCGCGCCTCTTCAAGCGCGGCTTCCTCCCGCGCCGCCGCTTCGAGATGAGCTTGCTTTGCGGCTGCGAGTCGCTCTTCGTTTTCCGCGCGCGCAAGCGCGGCGTTTGCCGCCTCCTTGTCCCTGCGCGCGGCAAACAGCTTGTCCGAAAGCCCGTCCTCCACAAAAAATCCCTCGCCCTTGTCCGCTTTGAGCAAATCGAACGCCTCGTCGGTATTTCTGAAAACAAAATCTTCAAGCCCGTATTCCGCCGACAGATTTGCGGCAATTTCCGCCGCCTGTCTGACAAGCCGCAAAAAGGCTTTGAGCTCGAAAAGCTCCACCTCGTCAAGCGTCGTATGGGACAGTCTCGCAAACGTATTGTGCAAATCCTTAAGATGAAAAAACACGCTTTCCAGACGTGAAACCTCCTTTGAGCGGCAGGCGACCGCTTTTTTCAGTCTTTCCACGTTTTCCAGCTCGGTCAACAGCTCCGCTTTTTTGTCCGGCGCAAAAAACTCCGCTTTTTTGAGTGCGTTTTTGCCCGGCGCCGAGTAAGGCTCCGCTTTGTCCAGAATATATTTGAATCCGCAAGCGCTCTTTTGGGAAAAACTCAGCTTAATCATTTTGTCACCTTAATGTTTTTTACGTTGAAAACAGGTACGTTCACGGCGTCTCTCATCTTTTTTTCAAAAGTCGCGGCGTCGTATTCGTAACCGAAAGCGGAAAAGGGGTTTACCGCGACGGCAAGCAACGCGACCTTTTTCAGTTGCAGCAGCTTTCCGCCGTCGGCAAAGAATTTTTCCGCCGCGCTCCTGTCCGCAAGCACGTTTGCGCCGTTTTCCACTACAAGGGGCACGGACAGCTCCGCCGCCGTATCCATCGCCCATTTGCGCTCGTTTGTAAGAGCGCCGGGCACGAAAATCAACCGTGTGTTTTCGGCGGGCTTAACCGACTTGTCAAGCGGCACAATCCCGTTTTCCGTCAAAGCGCACGCCGCCTCCGCTTTTTCAAGCCGCGCCGCCGTGTCGGGGTTTAAAGCGTCCGATTGCAGCAAACGTACGGCAAACGCGGTTTCGGCGACGGTAAAATCCATGTCCGCAGACAGACTTGCGCCCGAAGCAAGCACCGCGGCGTCCGCCACCTCGGGCGAACAGAGAGACTTGCGCCCCAACGCGCCGTCGAAAAACACAATGCGCGCGCCAAGTCCGAAAAAAATTTTTTTAAGCTCCGCAAGCTGCGCCACAATGGACGGTCCCGCTATCTGCACAAAGCCG
>OKST01001611.1_pt1 | contig 9860 bp, 7 predicted proteins | sample 1606341 | NCBI WGS metagenome assembly OKST01 (sample SAMEA3879563, study PRJEB24766) | human gut metagenome | biome: human-associated habitat; feature: feces | place: USA | collected 1985/1987 | reverse complement strand
TGGAAAACTCGTTCTGCAAGGCAATGTCAAAGCTGTATGCAAGCTGGGCTTTCTTGCCGCGCTCGGCTTTCTCTACGGCGTTCCAGAGCGTTTCACGATCTGTGTATTCTGGTGGCGCGTGGGACGGGAGCAGGATTTCAGAGCAGATCACGCCGCCCTTGCGGGTGTAGTCGCTGTCCTCGCCGTAATACTCACTGTGCAGCTTTTCCCCGGCGCGGTACGCGGCAGCAGCCACAGCAGATTGCCCCACGCTGCGCTTGATCTGCGTCACATGAAAATGAAATAACGCGATACTCAGTCACCTCCCGCATGGCGGCTGACAGCTTCCATGAGAAGCCTTTGCGCATCTGGCAGAGCAAAGATCTGTTCGGCAAGGGCGTAAAACCCGGTTTCGCCCAACTCTTTCGTCTGCGGTGCAACGCTCTCGATGGCTGCGCCACGGGTGATGAGCCGGTGCGCCCGCTTGCGCCGTTCTCCCTTTTCATAGTAGGTGGCGCGGTTTTCAAGGCGCTGGATTTTGTGTTGCTCCTGCGCAAGCTGACGCTCGACCTTTTCTTTCTCGACTTGCAGCTTCTCAATTTCTTTTTCGTGCATGATTTTAACCTCCTGACTGATAAATGATGGGATGGATAGATACAAAAAGACCGCCTACGTTTTCGGTAGACGGTCTTGATAACGATATGGATTTTCAGGCTTTGCGGCGGGAATGGTCTGTGCCAGCAGACGGTTTCCGCTGCAAGGTGCGCTGGGATAGCTGCTATGGCAGCGCAAGGGAGGCACTCCCTTGTTCGGAGCAACGCGACGCAAAGCAGCCCGGACATTCAAACGTCCGGGCTGTCTGCCTCGCAGAGCGCACGCGTACAGGATTTACCCTGTATAGAAGTGCGCCCTTTGGGAATGCAGAAAGTGTGTTTTTAACACAAACTATCCGAAGTACGGAGAAAAATTCAACAGGATATCAAAAACTAACCAGCATAACCTATAAGCATAATACAAAACTATAGCAAAAACATAATTTGTAGGCAAGCATAAAATTGTGAGTATTTTATTTTTTGCAGTTTTGCATAACCGTAAAGGGAGGATAATCCCAACAAGGAGAGATAGTATTAATCCCGCTACCCAGATCAATGTCGGCAGAACAGAACTTCGTCCAGACGCCTCAATCATCCTTCCTGCGAAGAAACTGAGCGCCACAAAAAGCAAAATAATTGAAGTTGAAATAGAAAGGATCTTAAGATAAGTTCTCAATTAAATACCTCCCTTCCAAGCAATTGAGGATGACCCCGCGAAGAGGAAATCCCTGCTCCGCGGGGTCATTTGATATGCAATATGATTACGGTATCAGCACGTAGTAAGTAGCAGGTGCATGACCATCTCCGACAAGATCCATGGGATCCGAGGGCAAGTTACTGATTAAGTCCTTCAAGTCGCCAAACGCGTCGCCTACGAAAGCGAGAATAACGACTGAATACTTGCTGTTCCAAAGTTCCTTGATTAACGTCATTGCGTTTTCCTGCTCTGCCTTACTTCCAGCTAACATTTCTGCCGCGAGTTGGAATACGAACGCGGTTGAAGGATACAACTCATAATTGTCATCGCTAAACCAATAATCGTGAGGTACTATGTTACAATACCTGCGCGCTCGTTCAGAAATACAGGAATATTGCGCGTCGGTGATTCTCTGCTTGCCAGCAAGGTCAAAGACTTCAGACCAAGATCCGCTACAGGACTTGTTGATTCTGTTCATGGCAGTCGTAATCAGGCTGCGGTTGAGCGCATTGTATTTGTCCTGGCCAGTAGTAGCGCACCATACACCCTCAAGGCCGGAATCCTCAACACTCACTTTCATGGTCCCGCCGTAGCACCCAAAGCCCCATTGGCTAAGCGGTACATAGGCAATCACGTCACTCGTATTGGCGAAATTGAAAATGGATTTGTATCTCGAATTACTCCTGCTACTATCAATTGTGGTAGATGGTGTCGCAAACGTATATGCAACGACCTTTTTCCCAGAATCTATCAGCCGGGCAGCCAGTAAATTGGAAATAGCCGCTCCTCTGGAGTGTCCTGTCACCCAATACACCACCTCGTCTACGCCATACGACAGACCGTAAGCTTCTTCGTATTCCTCAACAAACTCCTTGATTCTCTCTTCTGTAATGTAAAATCCTTTATGATGGTCGGAATCCCAATTATCAGGATCTCCCATGTCGAAATTACTGCTCCACTCCTCAATAGTGCCATTAGTTCCACGAACAATTACGGCAACAACCCGAGTAGTCTTCCCGCCATACGTAACATCATGATATCCTATACCGATTTCAGAAATATCATCATCTGTATAGCGATTTACTGATATAACACCGTTGTTGAATCCTTCATCCAGAGAGTAATCAATAACCTGATCGAAACCATGATATTTTAAGAGCGATGCGATACTTGATGTATTTTGGTCAGTTCCTTCAAAACCTTCGCCATATACGGCATTTGCAAACACGAGGGATGTTACTGAAAGTTCATGATTATAGGAGCCTAAGTTTTTGGTGAAATTTCGGAAATCCATCACATAGGTTGCATTGTTATCATAGTATCCATGCATTTTCCCAGTTCTCATGTTATTGCGCGGCGCAGAATCAACATCGTCCGGGATACCATCATAATCCGTATCCTCAAGAACTGGGTTCGACTTATACGGATAGACTGTAACATAGACTCCATCTTCAGACGCGAAATATTCCTCTATTAATTCTTCGGGGACACCCCTGACTTGGATCCATGCTTTGACAAGCAAAGTGAGTTCCTTCTGAACAGGAGCCTCAAGTTCTTCCCAGTCTGATAGGCCATCATCATCGGTACTTCCACTGTCCACCGCAAGGGGATTTTTGAGAGCAACGTATTGATAATCGCTAAGAAGAATCCAGTTCCCCTCGTTTACCTCTCCGCCGATCATATCAGCAAGAGCGAGCAACTCGTTCCCAAAGTTCCCATAGATGTTTGCAAAGATACCGCCTGTACCGCCAATCAAATCCTGATATGTCGATTTAAGGCTCGAAGAAGTTACTACAGACGTAATGATCCCATCTCTGGACAGCAACTGGATTTCTTCAGACATGGAAGAAATACCGTAATTGTTATCAACCTTGTAACCTGCGTCAGTAACAAGGACGATGAATTTCCTGGCGGAGCTACGATAATCGAGCCGCCTTGCAACTTCCAGTGCATCGATTGCTGTTTCTTCGGTATCACCGCCGCCATCGACTGTCATGGATGCAACTGCGTCTCTGAATCCACTCGTCGTTGTAAACCAGTTTGATCTGCCGTTCTTGATAACTTTCGTGCTGTCTGGGGAATCCTCGACTATATCTTTGTAGTCTACCAGTGCGAAGTTTACGTTCACATTATACACTGTGGAAAGTGTGTTTGCAAAAGCAATTATATTGTTTGCGACATTTGAAATTTCATCAGACATTGAGCCTGTCGTATCAATCGCAAATACTATGTCCGCTTGCCCCATGGGTTCATCAGACATAGTAGCCACACCGTTATCAATGAGAGCGATAAGGTCATTATTTAAGGTGACTATGCCGGACGAGCTGTTATCATTATTGATTCCGCTTCTCTCGTCATCTGGTTCAACAAATAGACTCGTAGCATCATTTGGATTTGATACCGGTGCGATTGATTCGGGTGATGTCGTAATAGAATCATAGAACGAATCAATATCAATACCCAGTTGGGTTAGAAGCACTTCAATGTCTACCACGCAGTATGTGCCGCTATGATTAATCTCGGCTGAGATAGATGACCCCGAGGACTGAGATTCCACAAGCTCCCATCCTGTCTCATCATCCAGTTCCATAACGACGTAGTATTCCGCAGGATCGCTGATTGAGAAAGACAACGTGAGTTCGGCACCATCGGGGATAATTGTTTCGACACCTTTCCCGACAACCGCTCTGTTAGACGATATGGCCTCATCCCTCGAAGCTTGAAGGGCGGAAGAATGATCTATAACTGTGTCGGCCCTACCACTGAGAGAGGGAATCGCATCATTGTCTAATATGAGCTCCTCATCAATTTTCTCGGCACTTAATGTCTGATTGACCGACAAGATGTCTGTCTCGCCGTGGGGATCAGTGCCCAGTTTTATTTCATCTCCATCACTTATTCCGTCACCATCTGTATCGGCAATGAGCGGATCTGTGCTGTAAATGAACAGTTCATCGTAATCGCTGAGTCCGTCTATATCGGTATCGACCCGCCCAGCATGGGTTCCATATTTCACGACCTCATCATAGTTTGATATGCCGTCGCCATCGGTATCCTGATCTGAATCTGCAATCGTAGGGTCGGATCCAATTTCATATATCTCAATATAGTCGCTGATTCCGTCGCCGTCGGTATCATCCAGATAATCTGAAGTCCCCAGGATTTCTTCTATTATTGCAGGAACAGAATCTTCATCGACATCTGTATCGTCAAAGCCGCCTTCGAGATCCATATTATCCCAACTTGCATACAGGCTTAAATTCTGACTAACAACGGATTCAAAATGAAAATCTTCGCTCAGCTCTGAATTTGCATACCAACCATCAAATATATACCCATCTCTCGCTGGCGGAGCAGGCTCTGTGACGCGACCTCCAGCTACAACAGAAACAGTAGTATATACAGCGTCTGTTCCATCGTTCATATAGAAAGTTACGGTGTACGAACGCCCCTCGTTCCCCGTGCCGGGTGTATATCCGCTGCCGGAACCACCGGGGTTAGGACTCGGGCTGGGGCTGGGATTAGACTCCTCCGGAGTGTTGTCAGGGGTGACATCTTCACAGAATCTCATCAGGATGGCCGCAACCTGTGCGCGGGTCGCGCTGCCCTGCGGATCGAGCTTGCTGCCGCTGCCGTTGATGAGTCCCTCTGCACTGGCCCACTTCATAGCAGTAAGCGCATAGCTGCTGACTGTGCCGGCATCGGAGAACATATCAATTTCCGCAGAAGCTGTCACGTCATAGCCGCAGAATTTGGCATAGCGGTACAGGATCGCCGCCAACTGCTCACGAGTGATCGCACCATCCGGATCAAACGTGCTGGCAGAGTAACCACCGACGACCTCGTTTTCCACAGCCCAGATGACAGGCTTCTCATAATACGATCCCGCTGTAACATCCTTGAACGAACACGCACCAGTGACAGCAGGCTCTCCTGCCATCCGGTACAGGATCGTCACGATCATGCCGCGACTCGTTGTGGCTTTCGGGCTGAACGTATTGCTGCTGGTTCCCTTCATCAGCCCTTTTTCGCACACATATTTGACGTCATTGTAAAACCAGTCAAACGTCTTCACATCGGAAAACGTGCTGTCTGCCGCCAATACAAACATTGGCAGCATCCCCAGTATCAAAACGATACTCAGGAGCAGAGATAGGATACGCTTTGATCTTTTCATACCAGATCCTCCTCATTTTCCGTACGCGCTACGGTTTGTTTAAGTGTAACTTTTACGAATTTTGCAGCACATACTCTCTCGGATAAATTATACAGTAATTATCCAGCCGTTTCAAGAAGTTTTTTCCTATTTCCGCTATGATTTTGGATAATTTGTAAAAGTACACATTTCCAAATTATCGCCATGATTTGGTTAAGTGGTGTTTTCAAACTTCCGCGCCTTGCCATAGAATGTGCCGACTGGCATATTGCAGGCTGCCGCTACCTGTTTCAGCGTCAGCTTTTTTGAGCGCCACGCTCGGTGTACTTCGTAGAAATTTTCAGGCAAAGGGAGCGGTTTTCTTCCCAATTTAACGCCCTTTGCTTTCGCCGCCGCGATGCCCTCTGCCTGACGCTGACGGATATTGGTACGTTCATTCTCAGCAACAAACGAAAGCACCTGCAGCACAATGTCGCTGAGGAAGGTTCCCATTAAATCCTTGCCGCGCCGGGTATCCAGCAGCGGCATATCCAGCACCACAATGTCGATGCCTTTATCCTTTGTGAGCATCCTCCATTGCTCCAAAATTTCCGCATAGTTGCGCCCCAGACGGTCGATGCTCTTGATATAGAGCAGATCGTCTTTTTTCATCTTTCGTAACAGCTTCTTATATTGCGGGCGGTTGAAATCCTTGCCGGACTGCTTGTCCATGTAAATATTCTTTTCACTAACCCCGACTTCCCGCAGGGCAACCACCTGACGATTCTCGTTTTGTTCTTTGGTAGAAACGCGAATGTATCCATAAGCCGTAGATTTGATATTACTTCACATCCTTCCGCTTCTGCCACACGATGTCATACCCCAGCGCGTCCGCCAGCTCCACCGCCTCGCCGTAGCGGAGCGAACCGCGCTTGAGTTTACTGGAGAGATTGGGGACGCTGCGGCTCCAGCCGTATTCATCGGAGAGATAGTCCACCACCTCGGTCATGGTCATGCCGGTGCGGACGATGTAGGACTTGATCTCATTGCGATAAGTTTCAGATTTTCTCATATTCAAACTTTCCTCCTGTTTTTTCGGTGCGCTCTATGGTAAAATGGGTTTGTCAAATCGTGACACCCGTTCGCCATAGGGCGCTGATTTTTGATGCACGACTTTTCGCTGGAAATACCGCCGATGATGCGTTGGTCACAGGCAGCACCTTCAGCTTTTGTCGTTTGGTGTGTCTTTGCGTGAAGCGGCGAAACATCATTCTGAATGGCAAACGCCGTTCGCTGCTGAATAGCACTCTGTTCCGTGCAGATAACCGCACAGAGCAGAAAACTATTTCGCCGTTTTCACTTGCTTTGATTTTTTCATTCGATTTTGCCGCTCTTTCCGAACGTCGTTCCTGCCCGGAGGATCACTCCCGGCGTTTCGTCCCCGTTGGTACGCTTCGTCGTCACAAGCTGCATATCGCTCGCTTCCGTGTAAAACACGAAAGCTCGTTCATTTCGCTGCTCCTCCTCTTTCCACAAAAGCCTTCGCTTTTGTGGGAGCCCTGTGACGCGGTCATGGCGGTTACTTCGCTGGGGGACATATCCCGTTCGGACGGTCATGCAATTTTCAAGGTTCAGGTGCGATTGCAAGACCATTTTAGCGAAAAATATAGCCCTCTCCCGTATATCCAAGAGGTCGGAAAACGCGCCGAAAAACGCAAATTTCCACGCTTATGGACAAGACCGGAAAGGGCGGAAATTTGAAGGGAGGACACCGCTATGCAGCCAAAGCTCACCATTCAGGAACGGCTTAAAGACCTGCGCGTAGAGCGCAGTCTGACGCTGGAGCAGCTCTCTGCGGAAACAGGCATTTCAAAGTCCGCGCTGGGAAAATACGAAGCCGATGATTTCAAGGACATCAGCCCGTTCAGCATGGTGGAGCTGGCAAAGTTCTACGGCGTGTCCACCGATTACCTGCTGGGGCTGACAGAACAAAAAAATCACCCAAACACAGAGCTGGACGCTCTGCATTTGGGTGATGATGCAATCGAAGTGTTGAGAACGGGCAAATTCAACCACCGGCTGCTGTCGGAGCTGATCTGCCACAAGGATTTCCAGCGTTTCATGCTGGATGCCGAGATTTACGATGTTGTCCCCGACAAGGCTGTCCTGGTTGTCGATGGCCGCAAGCTGGATGAAAAGGCTTTCACGCTGAATGCCGATGAGTGGGCAGCCCTGCCCGGCACGGTGCTCCCCTATAGCGGCAGCATCGAGAGCGCCGGCATCACTCATGATAACGGAATCCTGAAAAACGCTGTGTCTGTTGATCTGAAGAATGTTAACTTTGAGTCCAGCGTACAGGTGAAGCTGTACAGCGGCGATACTCTGCTGACCACGGCTACCTTGCAGGGAGTAACTCCCGGCAGCTATGGTTTCCTGACCTGCTGCATCGCTACCGAGACTGCTGACGAGTACTGGTCTCTGACCCCCTGGACTCCCAAAGATAATATTGTTCCCAACAAAGCTGTCCTGTTTGTCGATGGACACGAACAGGATACGAAGACCTTCACGCTTGATGCCGATGAGTGGGCAGCCCTGCCCGGCACTGCGTTCCCCTATAGCGGCAGCATCGGCGGCGGTTACACCTACTACACCATCAAGGCCACCGCAGGCGTGAACGGCTCCATCTCTCCCACCGGCAATGTCAGCGTCCGCGAGGGGCGGGATCAGACCTTCACCATCACCCCGGATAAGGGCTATGTTGTCGCCAATGTCAAGATCGACGGCAGGAGCATCGGCGCGGTAAAGTCCTACACCTTTGAGAACGTGAAACGTGCCCACACCATCGAGGTTAGCTTTACAAGGGCGAACGAATTTATCGACGTTCCGGCGGGCAGCTACTACTACGACGCGGTGCTGTGGGCGGTAGAAAACGGCATTACCACCGGCGCAAGCGCGAGCCGCTTCGATCCGAACGGCATCTGCACCCGCGCGCAGGCCGTCACCTTCCTGTGGCGCGCAGCAGGCAGCCCCGCAGCCAAGTCCGCAGTCATGCCCTTTGCCGATGTGAAGGTTGGCAGCTACTACTATGACGCGGTGCTGTGGGCCGTGGAGAACGGCATCACCAAGGGCACCAGCGAGACCATGTTCAGCCCCGATGCCACCTGCTCCCGTGCGCAGATCGTGACCTTCCTGTGGCGCTCCCAGAAGTCCCCGGCAGCGGGCACGGCCAATCCTTTCACCGATGTGAAGGCAAGCGCCTACTACGCTGACGCGGTGCTGTGGGCTGTCAAGGAGGACGTCACCAAGGGCACCACCAACACCACGTTCAGCCCTGACGCCAACTGCACCCGCGCACAGATCGTCACCTTCATCTGGCGCTGCAAAAAGTGACCGGCTGACATACGGCCAAGCAGCAAGACCGCTGACATGACCACATAAGTGAACAATGGACAGCGCAGCGGATAGGCTTTTCGCCTTGACGCTGCGCTGTTCCTTTTTCGCTACGAGAAACAAATCAACGACATTTTAAGCTGCGCCGCTATCCCAGCGCGGTAAGGAGACAGCATTATGAAAAGAATCACAAGCGTCATTCGTCCGATCATCTGCATGGCCGTCCTTCTCTTTGCAATGACCACGGCAGTCATGGGCTGCTATCAGAAAGACCCCGATCCCATTGAAGATCCATCCGGCACCTCCGAAGTGGAGGCGACCCCCATTCCCGCCGTCAACCGGCAGGCGGAGCTTGCCGACGCCAAAAGCAAAAACCCCGACGCCGTGGCGTGGCTGTGTATCCCCGGCGCGGAGGTGGACGACCCTGTGATGCAGGCGGAGGACAACGGCTTTTACCTCAACCGGGACGAGCTGCGGGAGTACAGCACATGGGGCTGCTACTATGCCGACTGCCGGAACCATCTCGGCGGACGAGACGCGCTGGATACCAACACCGTCATCTACGGCCACTCTGCCAACGACTGCGACCCGGACGGTGTGCGGTTTACCAAGCTGCACCGCTATATGGACGCGGACTTCGTGAAGGAGAACCCCTACATCTACCTTTCCGTGGACGGGGACGACCTGATTTTCCAGATCACCGCCCTGTTTATTACGGATACCGGCTTCGACTATATTGACCCCAATCCCATGGGGAGCAAGCTCACCGAGTTCTTCCAGACCGTGGAGAAGAAAAACTGGCTGGATATTGACGGTGTGACCTTCTCCGAGGGGGATACCTTCCTGACCCTCTCCACCTGCTGCCGGAAGTACGACAAGACCAACAGCGGCAATCAGCGGCTTGTGGTCATGGCAAAGCTGCTGCCGGAGGGGGCCACGGAACAGGCGCTCACCGTCAAGCTGGTGAAGAAGCCGGAAATACCCTGAAAGAAATCAGAATACGACGATAATAGGACACCCATCCTTGCGGTACTGAAAAGCAGCGTATGGTATAGGGAAAACGGCG
>OKST01001594.1_pt1 | contig 9961 bp, 7 predicted proteins | sample 1606341 | NCBI WGS metagenome assembly OKST01 (sample SAMEA3879563, study PRJEB24766) | human gut metagenome | biome: human-associated habitat; feature: feces | place: USA | collected 1985/1987 | reverse complement strand
GTCCGCTTTGTCATTCTGTTACCGGGATTTCCTGACTTCGTCAATGCGCCACCCAAATTAAGATTTGTTGCCAGATATGTCGAAAAGTGGTTTCACTGCGAGGTGCTTCTCCGTCAAGAAGAGTGTCTTAGTGAAGTAAGTCCCGTTTTTAGGCATCCTTACCCTGATTGTCGTGATAGTTTTGGCTGCCTCAAGCACCTTATCGACACTCATCCCAATCTTGTTAATGGCAATGAGTCGCTCCAGTTCCTTATATACCTTATAGGCGATGAAGCAAATGCAGACATGTGCCTCTATCCTACGTTCTGTAAAATGAAACATCGGACGCATTTCCAGAGTTCCTTTTGAAATACGGAATGCACGTTCCACCACCCAGAGTCCATGATACTCGGCAATGACACGCTCGGCGTCAAGGTCTGTATTGGTGATGTAGCCCTTGAGTCCGTCCCACTGGCAGTCCTCTGCAATCTTCTCTTCGCTGATGACGACTTCTATGTCCTTGCTGATTTCAAGAAACTTGTTGTAGCCACGCTTGTTCACCTGACTCTTCGTGATGCGTCCGGTCTTATAGGCTTTTCTCAATCGGACAATTCCGCGGTCACGGTTGTAGGCATCCTTCTTTGCACGCTTGTCGGAATAACTGACGATAAGTCTTTCCCCATTCTCACGTTTGTAGTCGTAACAGGCTTTATCAACCTTCTCTAAAGAGAGAATCCATTGCTTCACGCTTGCGCTCTCGCTCTTGATGCGGGCTCCCGAATTGATTTTCAGAACGACACCCAATTTATCCTCTTCCCGACGCAACATATTGCGAAGTTCGAGATTCTCGATAAGCTCCGTAGTGCGTTTGTAAATCTCGTCCACCTCTTCTTCCGACACGATACCTTCTTTCACGAAATCGAAAGCCAGCCTCAATTCTTCCACCGACTTTTCTATTTCGGTATAACTATCTATCCAGAAATGTAAGGCTTTTACTTTCTTCATCTGTGCTTCCGCCTTTTTTTGGTCTTCCCAAAAATCGGGCACATGGGTACGCAACTCTTCCTCTTCTACCTCGATTTTCTTCGAATCGATGTCAAAGATACCTCCTCAACGCCAACTTGCGTTCTTCCGTCTCTTTTAATTGTTCTTGTGTAATCATATTTATAGGCTTCCTTATGATATGACAAAAGGGTGTACAAAAATATACACCCTCTGCCTATTTACCAAATTTCATATTTCGTTTTTAAGCATACATGGCCTCTATCTCGTCTTTATACAATAAATTGATAACCGACCGACGAATTTTCAACGTATTGGTCAACTCGCCCTTTTCCATGCTGAAAGCCTGCGGCAATAGCGTGAACCGCTTGATTTGTTCGAACCGGGCGAAATTCTTTTGCAACGCTTCTATCCGTTCCGAAATAAGAGCCTGTATCTTCTGATTTTTTACCAGCTCTTCCAAATTTCGATATTGTATCTGTTTTTGAGCAGCATACTCTTTCAAAGCCTCATAAGCCGGAATGATAATAGCCGTCACATATTTCCGTTGGTCTCCTATCACCGCCACTTGGTCGATATACTTATCTTCGCCCAGACGAGTTTCCAACGCCTGCGGAGCGATATATTTCCCATTGGACGTTTTGAACAAATCTTTCAAACGCTCGGTCAACACCAATGCCCCTTGTTCGTTTACCTTGCCGGCATCGCCCGTACGGAACCAACCGTCCTCGGTAAAGACTCTGGCCGTCTCTTCGGGTTTACGGTAATAACCCTTCATTACGGTCTTTCCTTTTACCAATATCTCGTTATTCTCACCCAACTTCACCTGAATATCGGGCATTAAAGAACCTACCGTTCCGAATTCATATCCCACCAAATCGAAGCAACTCACCGTCGCTGTCGTCTCGGAAAGGCCATAACCATAAACGATATTGATACCGCAAATATGCAGAAACTCGTTAATCGTGTCGGATAACGGAGCTCCCGCCGTAGGAAAGATATTCCCGTTTTCTACCCCGACAGCCCGACGAATTTTCGAGAAAACGAACTTGTCGTAGAATCTGTATTGGCATTCGAGCCACAGCGGTACACGTTTCCCGGCTCGCAAATATTCCACATTGCGCCGACGACCTATTACGAACGCCCTCTCTGCCAAGCGACGAGCGATACCTTTCATCTTCGACAGGTTATCCTGTATGGCCGAGTAAACCTTCTCCCAAAAACGGGGAACACTGCACATAATAGTCGGCCGTATCTCTCGAATCGTGTTCTGTATATCTTTCGGATCGACATTGATAGCGATACGCATGCCCACGGTCAAACAATAATAAGACCACGCCCGCTCGAACACATGAGTCAACGGAAGGAAACAAAGCGAAACGTCTTTATCCGAACATGTTACTAAACGTTGAAGATGTATACGCATAGCCTCGTCGTAATTGGAATGCGCCAACATAACTCCTTTGGGCTCTCCGGTCGTTCCAGAGGTATAAATCAACGTAGCCAAATCGTCGGGCGAACCGGCATTTCTACGCCGCTCCACTTCTTCGCAGACTTTCTCGTCGGCCGATTTTCCCATTGCTATCAGGTCTTCGAAATAGACAGACGAGCTATCGCTCTCTGCTCGTTTTATATCGGGATCGAAAAGTATCAGCTTTTCCAACGTCGGGCACTCCCGCAAGGCGATAATCGCATTGTCGTACTGCACTTGACCGCCAACGAATAGGAATCGTATCTCTGCCTCATCGATAATATACTTTATCTGATCCAAAGAACTGGTCGGATAAAGGGGCACTGTCACCGCACGGTTATCGAATGCAGCGAAATCCACGATAAGACCTTCCGGCTTATTCTGTGTATATGTAGAAATATTTTCTTCTTCGCGAATACCCAATATTACCATAGCTTTCGCCATGTCCGATACTTGCTCTGCGAAACGGTTCCAAGAAGTAGAAACCCATCGATTGGTTGAATAGTCCTTGTGGCTGAACACCTCACGGTTGCCATATTTTGCAGCCTGCCTGCGGACCAACGAGGTCAATTGATTTACCATAAATATAACTATAAATCTGCGACAAAGTTACAGATTATATCGGTACGATTCCCGTTTTAATAAGTTTTAAGTAGAATATATATTTCATTTTGTTAAGTCGACATTGCAAAATTCGGCTTTATATCATTTGTACATCAACCTTTCCCCACAAATAAGCATTCAAATCCGAATAGTTAATATCAGTTAATATTCAAACCCATATCGCCCCCAATAAATCCGGTCAGAAATTATCGAAACCGATAAAAATAAACTACTTTTGTGAAAATCGAAATCGGAAATGAACTCAAAAGACGAACTATATTATTCTGCCATAGATTTGCTACATCGGTTAATCAGGACACCTTCCATCAGTCGGGAGGAAGATGCGGCAGCGCAAATAATCTGTGAGACCTTGCAAAAAAACAGATTCACACCATATCGAGCCGGCAATAACGTATGGACTTTCGCCCGCGAATTCGATTCAGAAAAACCTACCGTTCTCCTCAACTCGCACATAGATACGGTAAAGCCCACAGACAGTTGGAGTCGCCCGCCCTTTGTTCCGATCGAAGAAGATAACCGGCTATATGGCTTAGGAAGCAACGATGCCGGAGCAAGTGTCGTCTCTTTGTTAAGCGCATTCATTCACCTTTCCGAAACCGAACAGCCCTACAACCTTGTCTTTTTGGCATCCGCCGAGGAAGAAGTCTCCGGGCAAAACGGTATTGTCAAGGCTCTGGAACAACTGCCGACTATCGATTTCGCCGTGGTAGGCGAACCCACGGGTATGCAGCCCGCCGTCTGCGAAAAAGGGTTGCTTGTACTCGATTGTTCCACATATGGAAAGTCGGGACACGCCGCTCGCAACGAAGGAATCAACGCCTTGTACAAAGCCACCGAAACGATCGAAGCCCTACGAACATTCGAGTTTCCGCTCGCTTCCGATTTATTGGGAAAAGTAAAACTGACTGTCACCCAAATTCAGGCAGGAACACAACACAACGTTATCCCCGACCGTTGCGATTTTGTAGTCGATGTACGCACCAACGACCGCTACACCAATGCCGAAGCCGTCGAGATTCTCAAATCCCGTTTTCCCGAAGTGGAAATCACGCCTCGCTCCCTACGGCTCAATTCATCGGCAATTTCCATGCAGCACCCATTTGTCCGCAGAGCACTCCTTGCCGGATATGAACCATTCGGTTCTCCCACCCTCTCCGATCAAGCCCTCATGCCATTCCCCTCGGTAAAAATGGGTCCGGGCGATTCGTCACGCTCGCACACCGCCGACGAATACATTATATTAGAAGAAATACGAGAAGCCATTGAAGTATACATTTGCTTACTCGATCGGCTTCAAATCGAGAAATCAGCGCAATAATCGGTTGGCAAGGATAGCCGATCCTCGACCTCCCCAAGAGACATATCGATAAACTATCAGTAAGAACCAGCGCATCGTCCTGTCTTTACCCGCTGTCTCCATCGTCGAGCGATAAATCTCAGTACCCAACGGACTTTTTTCCTTTCGACAAAGTCCGGCCACAACCATTTGTTTATAAAGCAACAATTTATGCAAACGGGCTTTCTGCGCAGAATCGCTTCGCTCCACATCTTCGTGAGCTTGCGCAATCGCTCTTAAAATATCGGGGACATTAGGAACATAACGATAACCAGTAATACTGTCGGCATGGAGATATACATTCACCAACGGAGGTGTTTGAACCCAGACGATTCGGTCTGTAAACAGTAACAATTTGATTCCTAAACCCCAATCCTCCCAACGCATATAATCCTCAGGCCAACCGCCCACTGCACGCAGCACTGTCGCCCGCACCGCATAACGTACCGTACCCAAAGTACTATGGAACAAATGAGGCTCCACCCGGTTGGAGAAAACCGCCTTTGCCGAATAAGGTTTGCCCTGTTCCGGTATAAGTCGTATGGTACACCCCGCAATATCCGCCGATGGATTACTCTCGAAAGCCTGCATATACAGCGAAACCGCCTCGGGAATATACTCGTCGTCGCTATCGAGAAAAGCCACAAACTCCTCCGTCACACAAGCAAGACCTCGGTTCCGGGCTGCCGATGGTCCTCGTTTAGCCTCTTCGACAACCGTTATCCGAAAATCATCGGTCTCATATGCCCCCTTTAACTCCCGGCATAAAGCCAACGACCCATCGGTGGAACCGTTATCGACCAATACCACATGGATAGGGCGATAAGTCTGTGCAACGACAGAATCGAATGTCCGCCGCAACTCCCATTCCCGATTATACACGGGAATAACTATCCCTATTCCTGCTTGTTTCATCTATGCAAATATAAACAGATTCTGTATGAAAAACATACGCATGTATGTTTTTCATACAGAATCCATCTATCTACAACAAAAATCTAAAACGAGGAACCCTTGAAAACAGTTGAATACTCTTTGGGAACAAGTCGTCCCCTCAAAGTAATCCGATTCGAATTATAATTGGGACTAATAACCACAGACGCATAGTTACTCCCTTTGAATAAAAAGATATTGACCGTAGCAGAAATACCGGTTCCCATGACATTCATGGAAAGAGTCGTATTCCCTTTCTTATCCGTCTGTACTTTTACATTCGAAGCACTACCTTCCACAGTTATACCACCCACCCCGTTCGGGCCTCCACCGTTAAACGGAGCCACCTGTACGATCGCCCTATTATCCGACAAAGAAACAAAATTCGTATTGGACGATACGAAAGCAGTCCCGCCTCTTTTAAACAGCAACTGATCTGCTTCCAATACAAAATTCGATTTTTCCAAAGCACTCACCGCATTCTTATAATTAATCGAATCTTGGATAGCAGCCAACTGTTTTTTCAGTTCACGACTGTTTACATTCTCTTGTTTCTCTTTCGTATCTATACGTTTTTCCGACTGAGCATATACCGGCACACCCAGCACCAATATTGTCATAAAAAGAAATAATCTGTTCATATTCCAAATTTTAAATTAACGATAACATAATTGCAAAAAACATGCCACATATAAAATAGAATCGAAGTATATCTTCCACAAAATCAAATCTTTCACACCCTCCACCAATGCATTACTAATCATAGACCGGCAAACGTAGAGCTATCGAATACCGCATTCAGCCGAACTAATAACGGCGGTCGAGTAATCTGTAATTCCAGATAAATAATGTTACCTATTTATACAATGCTTCGAAGGTTCATATTGTTCGCTTCGGCATCTTTATTCTCAACCTCGAAAACACCCAAAACCAAGACAATTTTTCTCGGTTGAAGATAAATTTCTGCACAATACTCATTTCAATCTTTCCGTCGGGACATTTCTATAAAATTTTATTACTTTTGTCGATATACGAAACATCGTCCAAGCATAGCCATGAACATACTTTTCGTCTACTTCGACAAAACCATTCAGAACGACAATTTGTACGTCAAGTCCCTATGCGAGGAGATACGACGACAAAATGGCTCCGTAGAATGCAGTATCGATGCCTTTTGGAATTCCACCCGAAAATACGACATCGTCCACATTCAGTTTCCCGAAGTCATTTTCAAATGGCGGCAACCCTCCGATAACGGGTTAAAAGCTCTACGACAACGAATCGCTCGTCTGAAAAGCATGGGAACCAAAATCGTATATACCCGCCATGACGCTATCCCGCATTATTGCACGGACAAAAACAAACTGGAACTATATCGTATCGTCGAAACTCAAAGCAATGCGATTATTCATTTGGGAGAATATAGCCGACAAGAGTTCGCCCGCATATATCCCGAAAACACGGCTCGGCATTTTGTCATACCTCATCACATATACGATTCATGTGGATATGCATTCCCTTCGAAATTGACCTCCCGCAATAAGCTGGGACTACCGACCGATAAATTCATCATTCTCACTTTTGGAAGTTACCGCAACGAAGAAGAACAGCGCCTTGTTGTCGATGCTTTCGAGCATCTACCCATGTCGGATAAGTTCCTATTGGCTCCCGGTTTCTACAACAATTGTTTTACCAACCGTAAAACACCCATACAAAATCTACTGCGATACCGAACTCAAAAAAAGAAATTCCGGCTCGACACGAACAGAGCTTTACAACTACACGAGAAAATATCGAATACCGAGCTTCCTTACTACTTCTCGGCCGCAGATATCGTTCTGATTCAACGTAAAGAAATTCTCAACTCGGGCAATGTTCCTATGGCTCTTTTCTTTCATAGAGTCGTCGCAGGACCCAAATTCGGGAATATCGGCGAACTTCTCGATTTGACGGGAAATCCTACTTTCGACCTCACCGACAGTCATTCGGTTATCGAAGCTGTCGCTCATGCCCGACAATTAGGAAATACAGGATATGGAGAAAAGAATGCAGAATTTGCCCGACAAAATATGAACACGGAACTTATCGCACAGAAAACGATTCTATGTTACCAACAAATCTATAACTTAACTCTGCATGAAAATCCTACTGATCGGTGAAGCCAGCAACTTACACTGGACATTGGCCGAAGGGCTTCGAGCCAATGGTCACACGGTGACAGTCGTTTCTCACGGTAGCCACTGGCTCAACAACAAACGAGATGTCAGTATCGTTCGTCGAGGATATGATCTGTTTCATTCCATACAGTACATGGCGGATATTATACGACATCTCCCTCAAATGAGAGGGTATGATATTGTCCAAGTAACTAATCCTGTCTTTTTCGATTTACGTCCAGAAAAGAATTGGGCTATTTTTAAATACCTGAAAAAGCACAACAAAAAGATATTCCTCGATGCTCTCGCCACAGACCACTATTATGTAAAAGCATGCTTGGACGGCAAAACCTTTCGTTACTCCGACTTCTTCGTCGGAGACCGACCGCTCCCGCATCCCGAAAGAGAAAAAATGCTTGCGGCATGGATAGGCGGTCCCAACGAGCGACCCAACATCGAAATGGCCCAAGAAGCCAATGGTATCATTGCCTGTCTATATGAATATTATGCAGCATACCAGCCCGAATATGCCGATAAGTTAGCCTATATCCCCATACCCATCGACCTGTCGATCAATCCTTTCCACCCGATAAAAAGCACACCGGAGGTCGTTAAGTTCTTCATCGGAATACAACAACACCGCACAGCGATAAAAGGAACCGACATATTACTCGACGTACTCCGAGAAATTCATGATAAATACCCCCGCGAAAGCCATATACAAAAAGTAGTTTCCGTACCGTTCGACGAATACAACAAACTACTGGTAGATTGTCATATCCTTCTGGACCAACTCTATTCCTATACACCCGCCACCAATGCGCTGGCAGCTATGGCACGAGGCATTATAGCCGTAAGCGGAGCCGAACCCGAATTTTATAATTTTATCAGCGAGCAAAAACTACGGCCTATTATCAACGTGTTACCCGACCGAAACGATATATTCAAACAACTGGAAAATCTGATTATACATCGGGATCAATTACCGAGACTATCGGCCGAAAGTAGACAATTCGTAGAAAAATATCACGACCACGTAAAAGTAGCCCGGCAATATCTCGAATTTTGGGAGAAGCACTGATTATTCCGATTCACGGAATATCTTCTTTTTCAACTGAAATCCGGTAAAAAGACAAATAAATGCGGTCAGGCTGTAAGCCCCCGCCAAACAATCGTTCGACCACAACAGCCAAACGAAATAACATAAAGAACTATAAACAAAAAGAGAAACGAACATTCGCACCGGAATATGTAACCCAAATTTCAGATGACAAACCATGTAAATCCCTGTCATCGAAAACAGATAGGCCAACAAATAGGCCACCCCGACACCCTGTAACCCCCAATGGGTATACCCGACAAGATACATTACGAACATCAAGGAATCGGCTACGATTTCCGTTATTAAAAAAATACGGCCTGCTCCCTTCGCCAACAGGACGAAACTCACGCTCCACGAAAAAGCCCGGAAAAGCATGCCCAATACAGCCCACGAAATATACCCGCTGATGGCTAAAAACGCAGGTGTATATAATATATGTATAATCAAGTTCTGAAAAATCAGGAATAACGAAATGACAGGAGCCAATATCAACAACGACGTTTCCACTTGCCGGGTCACATGTTCCGACAGCAATACTTTATCCTCGCAGACAGCCGACAAACGGGGGTAATATTCCATAGACATAGCCGTAAAAACCAAACCCACATACTGCATGACCAACGTATAACCCGCTTGGAAAAAACCCACCTCTCCGGTTCCGCCTCTATCGTTGAGCCATGCGACGAACAGATAGGAATACAAGGTCGTGACAAATCCGCTCACCGTCATATAAATACCCAACGAAGCGATATTCTTTCCCTGCCGGTAAGTCTCGGTCCAACTCATTTTCACCGGCTTTACCTTCATCTTCCTACCCAACGAAACAGTCACGACCCAAATGGAAAATGTATGTGCGATAATGGCGGGGACGATACCCGAAATACCGAAAAAATAAAACAAAGGTAAAGAGAGCAATAAAGCGAAAAAAGACCCTAAGACAGAACATCTCGCCAAAACCCGCAAACGTTCCGATGCCTGAATCACCGCCCGTTCCCCCTCGGTAAGAGTCGTAAACAACAACGTACACGACAAAAAAACGTACCCCCATATATGGGTATCGTCACCAAACGTATATCGGCTTAACAACGGAGCGAAAGTCAGCATAACCACCGCCCCCAACAACCCGGTGAACCAAATCCAACGACGCACGACAGACACCAGTTCGGCAAACCGACTTTCGTCCCCCGATTTAAACGCTTTGGATAAATCCCTCACGGAACTCGTTCCGATTCCCAATCTTGTCAACGAGGAAATCATCTCGACAGTATTATTATACAGCCCGATGATACCCACACCCTCGGCTCCCAACCATATAGCGACCAATTTCGTTTTGATAATCGAGCAGAGAATGGTAAATA
>OKST01001589.1_pt1 | contig 10016 bp, 5 predicted proteins | sample 1606341 | NCBI WGS metagenome assembly OKST01 (sample SAMEA3879563, study PRJEB24766) | human gut metagenome | biome: human-associated habitat; feature: feces | place: USA | collected 1985/1987 | reverse complement strand
AGAATTAGGAAATGAGCTTTGTGCATGCGATGGAAAATTGGATGATGCATCCAACTTATTATCATTTTTAAAGGGATATGAAAAATTAACATGTCTATTAGATGATTGTTTAGGCTATTCTTCTTTGTTGTCAGATCAAGATACGGCAGATGCCCATCATCAAGAATTAAAAGGAAAAGCCAATGCATTAGCGGTTGAAGTTTTTACTAAGCTATCTTTTAGTGATGTACAAATCATGCAGATTGAAAATTTAGAGTCTTTTTATGCATCTGAACCCATCTTAGAAAGATATCGTGTATATCTAGAAGAAGTATGTCGTTTAAAAGAACACGTATTATCTCAAACAGAAGAAAAATTAATGGCATCCAGTTCATTGATGCAAGACACACCTTATTCGATTTTTGGAATGTTGAACAATGCGGATTTAAAATTTGAAGATGCGATCGATTCAAAAGGAAATAAACACACTTTAACTACAGGTACATTTATCCATATGTTAGAGCAGGAAGATGAAGTGCTAAGAGAGAGTGCATATCGTAATTTTTATGCAGGCTATGGTTCTATGATCCATACTTTAGCTGCTTGTTTAAATGGACAGACAAATCAGTTGAAATTTAATAGTACAGCACGTAAATATGCATCGAGTTTAGAATGTGCAGTCGATGCGAATAATGTTTCACCAAAAGTGTATGAACAATTGATTGAAACGGTACATAAAAATATCCATGTTTTACATAAATATATGCGAGTTCGTAAAGAAGTTATGAAGAAAGATAAACTTCATATGTATGATCTATATGTACCTATGGTCAATGAATGTAACGTTCCTGTATCTTTTGAACAGGCCAAAGAAGATATCTTACATTCCGTTCAATTGTATGGAACAGAATATGCCAATGTTTATGAAAGAGGATTAAATTCGCGTTGGATCGATGTATATGAAAATGAAGGAAAGCGTTCAGGCGCATATTCTAGTGGACAAAGAGTACATCCTTTTGTCTTGATGAACTTTGCAAATTCTTTAGATACAGAATTTACTTTAGCTCATGAAATGGGGCATGCGATGCATTCTTATATGTCTACAAAATATCAGGCTCCATTAGATCGTCATTATAAAATATTTGTAGCCGAAGTTGCCAGTACTTGTAATGAAGCTTTATTGATGGATTATTTGCGCAAACAAAACTCAGATCCTAAATTCCAGGCTTATTTGATAAATCACTTTATGGAACAATTTAGAACTACATTATTTAGACAGTGTATGTTTGCGGAATTTGAAAGGATCATCAATGAAAAAACAGCAAACAACGAAGTTTTGACAAGTGATACATTGAATCAAATCTATGCGGATTTAAATAAATTCTATTATGGAGAAGATGTGATTGTGGATGATGAAATTAGTATGGAATGGGCTCGTATTCCACATTTCTATATGAATTTCTATGTATACCAATATGCGACAGGATTTAGTGCAGCTATGGCTCTATCACAAAAATTGCTTCATGGAACACAAGCTGATATTGAAGCATACTTATCTTTTTTGAAGGGAGGATGTACAAAGTCTCCAGTCGAATTATTGCGTATGGCTGGGGTTGATATGGCAAGTCCAAAACCAATTGAAGATGCGATTGAATTATTTGATTCTTTAATTGATGAATTTGAGAGTATTATGAAGTAGAAAGTCGTTTGATTTTCTACTTTTAGTCATTTTAAAATTAGTAATAAATAAATGATAAAAAATGATACATTCATTTTCAGAAAACAGATGAAAATTATGGTATGATATTCATTGAGGTGAACCTATGAATAAGTTGGAACAAGCACGTACGCAAATAGATGCGATTGATCGTGAAATGGCTAAGCTATATGAAGCCAGGTTGGATGCCGTTAAAGATGTGATTGCGTATAAAATAGAAAATGATTTACCAATTCTAGATTCAGGTAGAGAGCAGGTTGTAATTGAAAAGAATCTGCAGTTTATTCAGAATCCGGGTTATAAAGAATATTATGAGTCTTTTATAAAGTTCATTATGAAAGAATCGAAGGCCTATCAAAGAACGTTGCAGTCTCATGATAAAGTTGGATATTGTGGAGTTGAAGGTGCCTTTGGGCATATGGTGAGCGAGAAGTTGTTTCCTTCCAATCCAAAAGTGGGCGTTTCTAGTTTTGAGGAAGTTTTTCAAATGGTTGTCCATTCAGACGTACAATATGGTGTGATTCCTTTTGAGAATACGAATTCTGGATTGGTTGGAGAAGTCTTAGATTTATTAATGGAATATCCAGTGTATATTCAGTCAATTTATGATCAAAAGATTGAACAATGTTTACTTGGAATTCCGGGCAGTACATTAAAAGATGTGGAGTGGGTCTATTCAAAGGATCAAGCACTTTCACAGTCTAAAGAATTTTTAAAGGAATTAAATGTACAAACGGTGGCCTATCCAAATACGGCGATGGCAGCTCAATATATTTCAGCACAACAGGATGTGCATAAAGCAGCTATTGGTGCTAAGGAAAATGCAGAGCTGTATGGCTTAAAGGTGTTGGCTACAAACATTCAAGAAAATGCGACTAACACAACGCGATTCTTAGTAATTGGATTAAAGCCACAAATGCAGGGCAATCGCTTTAGTATGGTTCTATCGGTTAAACATGAGAGTGGCGCTTTGGCAAAGATCATTGATTGTATTGCCAAGAATGGATTGAACATGGAAAGTATTCAGTCTAGACCGATGAAAAATAAACCTTTTGAGTATTTCTTCTTTGTCGAAATTGAAGGGGATATGTCAAAGGCAAATGATTGTATTCGAGAGGTACAGTCTGTGTGTGAAAGTGTAAAAGTATTGGGAGCATATACTTTAAAGGAGGAAAAATAAGTATGAATTTTGTGAAGGAAAGTGTCAATCAAACACCAATCGTAGATACTGTATTCTCAATTGTTGCCAAGGCAAAAGAGGCTAAGGCTAAAGTGGGAAGTGAAAATGTTGTAGATGCGACAATTGGTTCTTTATATGATGAAGAGGGAACTTTGGTTGCCTTAGACAGTGTATTTAGTTCATTAAAAAACTTGGATAATAAAGTATTGGCAGCCTATGCAGCTAGTTTTACAGGAAATCCAGACTTTAGACAAAAAGTATATGACTGGGTATTAAATGGGAATTCACACTTAGAACATGAAGTTATCGCAACACCTGGAGGAACCGGTGCTGTTGGTATGACTTTACAAGAGTGTCTAGATGAGGGACAAACAGTTGTCTTGCCAGAAATCGCATGGGGATCTTATGCACTAATGGCGCAGATGCACAATTTGAATGTGGAAAAATATAGTTTATTTGAAGAAGATCACTTTAATTTAAACTCTTTTAAATCGGCATGTAAAAATGTGATGGAAAAACAAAATCGTTTAGTCATTGTGATCAACGATCCTTGTCACAATCCAACTGGTTATTCTTTAAGTGAAGACGAATGGAAAGAAGTCATTTCTTTCTTGAATGAATGTTCAAAAACACATGCCGTAGTATTGTTGAATGATATTGCGTATATTGATTTTTCTTCTAGACAAGAAAAGGCGAAAGAATATTTTGCACAGTTTGATCAAATTGAGAAAAACTTTGTCGTAATTGTCGCATTTAGTTTATCAAAATCAATGACGAGCTATGGACTTCGTTGTGGTGCTGCCATTGTGTTAGGACAAGAAAAAGAAGCAGTGCAACAAGTGAAGATCGTATTTGAAAAGGATGCGCGTGCGACTTGGTCAAATATCAACAATGGGGCTATGGCTACATTTGTAGATGTATTAGACAATCATAAAGATGCGTATGATAAAGAAAGATTGCACTATGTAAATTTATTAAAAGAACGTGGAGATATCTTTGTCAAAGAAGCGAAGGAAGTGGGATTAAAACATTATCCTTACAAAGAAGGATTCTTCGTAACTTTATCTATGGATAATGAAACACGTGACAAATTCCATGAGGCATTAATGGAAAACAACATTTTTACCGTCAAAGTAAATTTGGGTATTCGTGTTGCGATTTGTTCTTTATCGGTTGAAAAGACAAAGGGACTCGCAAAAAAGATGAAGGATATTTTGGATACAGTAGCTTAATACTGTATCTTTTTTTTCATCCACATATGTGGGACTCCTTCATCATCGTCAATTTGACCAAACTGAATATAGCCTTGTTTTTCGTAAAATGGGTGGATACGAACTTGTGCGTGTACCACAATTAAGTCTCCGTTTAATTTTTTGATTTCATTTTCGGCACTTTCAAGTAGTAAATTACCCATATGTTGATTTCGATATTCCTTTAATACAGCCACCCTTCCAATGGTATAGTGATCGTTTTCTTTGAAGAAACGACATGTTCCGATGGGTTTTCTTTCATCAAAGGCAACAATATGATGACTAATAGTGTCGATTTCATCAAATTCGTTTTCAAAGCCTTGTTCTTTCACGAATACTTCAATACGAATGTCTTTGGCTTCTTGTGGTAAGGTTGTATACGTTTTTGTGTTCATAATCATTCTTCTTTCTTTTCTCATACATTAACAACTCAAAAATAGAAAGTCAAATTTGTGGTATAATAAGGAGTAAGTTAGGTGGGAAGAAATATGCGCATTTATGAAGAATCTTTAAATCGTTTTATTAAAAATTCATGGATATATTATGAGGCAAATGATCCTTATTATGCAGGTAAGATTGAGCGTATCTCAATTGAAAGAGTGCATGATCGGATTTTATATTATGAAGTAAAGGCTATTATTCAAACGCGTTGGAATGAGGAAATTATTAATTTTAGAGTGAATGAATATGGTACGATATTAACTACAAATTGTACATGCTCACAAGAGACACATAAAGGGTGTGTGCATTTAGTAAGTGTAGTGCGTGCCATTAATGCGATCAATCCCCAGATTTTTCCGTTTTGTGTGGAGTATCAACAATATATTGAAGAAAAAAATCGGCAGGAAGAATTGGAAAGAAAGCGTCGAAGAATTCATAGCTTGAATCAGACGGCATTTGATTTTCTAAAAGAAAAACAAGAAGATAAAGTTAACAATTTCTTTAAGGAAAACGAGAATCGAATTCGTTTGACGTTGCACCCTACAAATTCATATTATTATGATCAGGCAGCGTTTAAATTAAAGATTCAAGTGAATCGTGCATATATAGTAAAGAATATTCAAACTTTAATGCTAGGCTTTTTTGAAAAGAAATTGGAATCTTTTGGGAAAAACACACAGATTTATTTAAATCCAGAAGATTTGGATGAGCCAAGTCAAAAGATTTATGCATTTTTGATGAAATATAGTTTTTCAAAAGATTGGCAAAAAGACGGGGAAATCTATTCGGAATGTCTGGATGATTTCTTTGATTTAAATGTATCTTTGCCTAATGACTATACCGAATTTAAAACGGATGAAAAAGATATAAAATTAGTTATAAAATTGGTTGAATATGATGATTGTTTCGAACTCAATGTAGATTTGGATGATAATTTTCTAATTGGTAATAAACATTTGTATGTAGTGGATTATAAAAATATTACGCGATACACATTGGATGCGGATGGCTTTTTAGCTTCACTTGCGTATAATGTTTCGCAAGAAGATGGTTGGTTGATTAAAAAAAGTGATTTTAGAGCTTTTTACTTACAATGCTTGCAGCCATATATGGATTATATTCAATTAGAAACGAATGTAGATGTAGAAAAATATGCGACTGTAATTGAGAATATTCGTGTGTATTCAGATCTTGAAAATGCGAATATGATTGTATGGGGAAACTATCTAGAAAATAATCAAAAAAAGAGTTTTTTCACAAATACAGATTCCAACCAAATTGCCAGTATAGAAGCAATTATTTCGCATTATGCGGTAAAGATTGAAGATAATAAGGCTGTATTTAAAGGTCGAAGCGATGCGTTATATAATTTTTTGGATCATGGAATTCCTTTGATTCAAAAACAAGCGGATGTGTATGTGTCTGAGGAATTGAAACGTTTAAAGAATCGTCACAGTATGAATTTAAGTGTAAAGGTCTATGTTCAAAATGATTTATTGAAGATGGAACTAGATAGTGATGTGAACGCAGATGAATTGTCACATATTTTAAATGCGTATCGAAAGAAGAAAAAGTTTTATCAGTTAAAGAATGGCGAAATGATTGATTTGGAAGATACAGGTTTAGAACAGTTGAATGAATTGGCTTTTACAATGAATTTAACGACTAAGGATTTCAAGAAAGAAACAATTGAAAAACCAGCATATCAGGCTTTCCATTTAATGGATGTGGATTCAGAATTGGATGTTCGTAATGATGATTCGGTTACAGAATATACAGATCGATTAATGAAAGTGAAAGAACAAACGATTCAATTGAAGGATGAATATAAATCTTTATTGCGCACGTATCAGCAGCAGGGCATTCAATGGTTGTATGATTTGAAAAACATGAATTTAAATGGAATTCTTGCCGATGATATGGGACTTGGAAAAACTATTCAAGTATTGGTATTTTATGAACAGTTTGTTTCAAAGGATAAACCGAGTTTGATTGTATGTCCAAGTAGTCTAATGTATAACTGGATGTCAGAAATTGAAAAGTTTAAGATTGGTGTGGACGCTGTTTGTGTTACGGGAACGCAAGAAGTTCGTAAAGAGATTATTCAGGAAAATCACGAACTCTATATTACGACATATGATTATTTGCGTAGGGACGTTGAATTGTATATGCCTATGGAATTTGAATATATTGTTCTAGATGAGGCACAGTTTATTAAGAATCCTAAGACAAAGAATGCGCAAAGTGTAAAGGCTTTAAAAAGTAAACATCGTTTGGCATTAACAGGAACGCCAATTGAGAATAGTTTAAGTGAATTGTGGAGTATCTTTGATTTCTTGTTGCCAGGCTATCTATATAGTTTGAATTATTTCACAAAGAATTTTGAGAAACCCATTCAGATGGGGGATGATGACAGACAGTCCAAACTTCAAAAGTTGGTGTCGCCATTTATTTTGCGTAGAACGAAAAAACAAGTGTTGAAGGATTTGCCGGATAAGGTTGAGAAAGATATGTGGTTAAACTTTAGTCCGGAGGAAAAGCAGTTGTATCTTGCAAATCTTGCCCAAGTCAATGAGCAGCTTCAGCAACAATTAGAATTGGAACAAGTGGATTCGATTTTGATCATCGCGATGATGACGCGTCTTCGTCAGATTTGTTGCGAACCAAGAATGTTATATGAAAACTATAAGGGTGAGAGTACAAAGTTTACAATGTGTCTTGAATTGATTGAGACATTAAAAGAGAATGGTAAGAAAGTCTTGTTGTTTTCAAGTTTCACAAGTATTTTTGATTCCTTTATCGAAGAGTTTAAGCAGCGAGGCATCAAATACCATATGATTACAGGTGCAGTTGATAAGAAGAAGCGTAAAGAAGAAGTAGATGCTTTTCAGAGTGATGATTCGGATGTATTCTTAATTTCATTAAAGGCCGGTGGAACTGGGCTAAATCTGACTAAGGCACAAGCTGTGATTCATTATGATCCTTGGTGGAATGTGAGTGCGCAAAATCAAGCAACGGATCGTGCGTATCGTATTGGTCAGACAAAAAATGTGTTAGTGTATCAGTTGTTGATGAAGAACACAATAGAAGCGAAAATCTACGAGATGCAGAAGCGCAAAAAAGAGATGAGTGATATATTTGTCGAAAATTCAAATGGTGGCATTTCGACTTTATCCAAGGAAGAATTGAGAGATTTATTCTCTATGGAATAGGAACTATATAAATTTTTGAAATATATAGTTCTTTTTTATAAAAGTGTGTTAAAATAGAAGCAATGAAAGGGATTACAAAACGGTGATAAAATGAATAGAAGTGCAGGAATCTTATGTCCTGTTTTCTCTATCCCTGCAAATCAAGGGATTGGTGATTTAGGACAAAAAACAATTCGAATGATAGATATTATTGCGGATGCAGGGTATACCATATGGCAAATCTTGCCTTTGCAGATGACAGGCCCCACTCATTCTCCATATCAGACATATTCTAGTTTTGCGGGAGATCCTATCTATATTAACTTGGATCGTTTGTGTGAAATGGGGTTGTTGACGCAAAGCTCAATTGTGAATTGTAATAAGTTTAAAGACTTTGTTGAATATGACAAGATTCGTGAATTCAAGGAATCTTATTTTCAAAAGGCCTTTAAAGTTTTTAAAAAGGAATTTGATTCATTTAAAGAAGATTTTGAAGCATTTAAGCGTGATGCATTTTGGCTAGAGGATTGGTCTGCCTACTCTTTATTTAAGAGTTTTTATAATGGGGCTCCATGGTTTGAGTGGGAAGATGAATATAAGAACTGGCCAGAAAATCGTGATATTGATTTGGATGATTATAAAGATGAGATTTTTTATATTGAGTTTTTACAGTTTGTTTTTTATAAACAATTGGATGAAATTCAAATGTATGCGCACGCAAGAAATCTTAAAATCATGGGAGATATGCCATTCTATGTAGATTTAGATAGTGCGGATGTATGGTGCAACCGTAAAGCTTTCTTATTGGATGAAGAAGGAAAACCAGAATATATTGCGGGTTGTCCACCAGATTATTTTAGTGAAACTGGACAACGTTGGGGAATGCCAATTTATGATTTTGATGCGCAGGAAAAAAATGGATATCTTTTCTGGTGTAATCGTATGAGTTGGATGAATCGTTGTTATGACATGGTGAGAATCGATCATTTTAGAGCGTTTGATACATATTGGAAGATACCAGCGTCTTGTCCAACAGCTATTGAAGGAAAATGGATCTTAGGTCCAGCTCATAAATTGATGGATGCGATTTTAAAGGCATGTCCAGATATTGTTTTAGTGGCTGAAGATTTAGGTTTGATTCGTCCTGAGGTTATTGAACTTGAGGAAGATTATGGAATTCCAGGAATGGATGTTTTATTGTTTAGAATGGAAGCTAAACAATTAAAGAAAAAGGCAAAGAAAAACTCTGTATTATATACAGGAACACATGATAATGATACTCTTTGCGGCTGGTATAAAGTTTTAGATCCAGATGATCTGAAATTATCCCAGAAATATATGAATAATGCAAATACACCAAAGACGCAAATTCACTGGGATTTTATCCGCCTTGCATTGGCAAGTGTGGCAAATCTGTGCATCATTCCGTTGCAGGATTATCTGGGACTTGGCAATAAGGCAAGAATTAATATGTCATCTACACTTGGCGGTAACTGGATGTGGAGAATGAAAAAAGGCGCATTTACAGATGAACTGATCAAGAAGATCAGAAAAACGACAGAAGTCTGCGCAAGATAAACATAACAGGAAACAAAAAGAAAACACAATATTCAAACGAAGGATTCACTGAGAAGGGAATGGAAACGTTTTGGATATTGTGTTTTTCTTTTTGTTTTGTATATGCCAAAACCTCTGATTTTTCATAAAAGTATAATTTTTGACATAAAAAGTATGATTTTTTGCATAACAGATATGATTTTTGGTAAAGAAAAAGTATAAAAAATTATAGAATGAGACTGTAATATGTTAAGATGGTATTAATAAAAGGTATGAGGTGTACTATGGGGTTGTTAAAACTGGTGATCGTAGATGATGAGCCGATCCTGCTGGAGGGTCTGGTAAAGACGTATGACTGGAACGGTATGGGATATGAGGTGGTTGGTTTTGCGCAGAGCGGAGAGCAGGCGTTAAAGATAATACGCGAAAAAAAACCACACGTAGTGCTGACAGACATCAGGATGAAACAGATTTCCGGACTTATGGTAATGGAAGAAATCAAGAAAGAGAACCCGGAATGTCAGTTCGTGGTATTAAGTGCATACAGGGATTTTGAATATGCGCAGAAGGCATGTGACCTGGGAGCATTCGCATATCTTCTGAAGCCGATTGAAGATGAAAAATTACAGGCGACGATGACAGATGTCGGTAAAATCTGTGAAGATCAGATCCGAAATGAGGAGAAGTATGACCGCTGGGAG
>OKST01001581.1_pt1 | contig 10031 bp, 7 predicted proteins | sample 1606341 | NCBI WGS metagenome assembly OKST01 (sample SAMEA3879563, study PRJEB24766) | human gut metagenome | biome: human-associated habitat; feature: feces | place: USA | collected 1985/1987 | reverse complement strand
AAGGCTTGGATACCATTTTCGATCATCTTGCGCCGGGCGGCCGGCTGTGCGTGATCACCTTCCACTCGCTGGAGGACCGGCTGGTCAAGAACAAGTTCCGCCGCTGGTCCACCGCCTGCACCTGCCCGCCGGAGTTCCCGGTGTGCGTCTGCGGCGGCAAAGCCAAGGCAAAGCTGATCACACGCAAACCCATTGAAGCCAACACGCAGGAGCTGGAAGAGAACCGGCGCAGCCGCTCGGCCCACCTGCGGGTTTTGGAAAAGATATGAGGGCGGCACAGCCCCGGAGATGTGAGGAGGAGATCACCATGGGTCAGGCAGCATACGATATGACAGAGGTCCGGCGCAGAAGAGCGCCGCAGGCACAGCCCAAAGTCCCGCTGCGGGTAGAAAAGGGCGGCAAAAAGCGGCTGAACCCCGTGCGGGCCGCCATGCAGCACGCGCTGCAGCTGGTGGGCGCGGCTTTGCTGGTGGGCTTTGCGGTGAGCCTGCTGTGGAGCGAGGCACAGCTGGTGGAGCTGAATTCTCAGATCCAGAGCGCCAAGGCAGAGCTTGTGAGCGAGCAGAGCCAGTATACATACTACAACAGTGCCCTGAACAGCCGCACCAACATCACAAGTGTTGAGGAGACCGCCACCCGCCTGGGGCTGATGAAGATCGACCAGAGCCAGATCACCTACATCCGGCTGGATGAGGGCAGCGTTCTGGTGCGCAAGGCATCCGCTGTGCGGCAGTGGTCGGATCTGCTCCACGATGGGGCAATGACCATTCTTGCCTCTGTCAGAACGGCAAAATAAACCAAACAACGAAAAGCGTGCGGCAGCGCACGCTTTTTCGGTTTTCTTCGGGAGTACGCAATGCAAACACCATCCTCCAATCCCAAAAAGAACAGTGCCCGCCGCCGCAGTGCGGACCCGCACGCGCGGCTCAGTGCCCGGCTGCGTCATATCAGCTTTGGTGCCGCCGTGCTTCTTGTGGTGGTCGCCGCGCTGACCGTGATCTACAGCCTGTACAAGATCCAGATCCGCGACGGTGCCACCTACCGCCAGTACGCCGCCGAGCAGCAGCTGCTGGACAGCACCATTCAGGCCACCCGCGGTGAGATCTACGACACCAGCGGCATCACGCTGGCTTCCACCAGCGTGGTCTGGACCATCTGGGCCGACCCCTCCTACAGCACGGCCCTGTATACCACCACCACCGATCAGGACACCAAGGCAGAGATCCGCACCATCGATGAGGCCGCCATGAAGGAGGTCTGCACCCAGATCACCCTGCGCCTGCTTTCGGGCGATGGCGAGAGTCTGGACAGCGTGGATACCACTTCGGCAGAGTACCAGACCCAGTATCAGACGGTCTACGATGCCCTCTCCCAAAACGAAAGCTCCTATCAGGTGCTGGCTACCAAGGTCAACAACGCCATCAAGCTCTCCATTGAAGAATACGTCAAGACCTACAACAAGGCCCACAGCAAGAGCGGAAAATCCGCCGGTGCGCTGGAAAAGATCCTGGCCAAGCTGGGCCTGGGCCAGCAGGAGAGCGACGACGGCACCCCCACTGTCCGCAAGGGGCGGGTGTCGGTGTCGGCCTCCAAGGGCTTCCAGCGGGATTACCCCTACGGCCGCTTTGCCGCCGCCGTGCTGGGCTTCTGCAATGCGGATGGTCAGGGCGTGTACGGTCTGGAAAACTCCTATGAGTCCACGCTGGCCGGTGTGAATGGCCGCACCATCACCCTGCGCAACGCCTACGGCAACGCCATTGCCGATGAAAACGCCACCACCTACGCCGCCAAGGACGGCTCCAATCTGGTACTCTCGCTGGATGTGAACATTCAGGAGGTGGTGGAGCGCTACCTGAACGAGGCCGTGGCAGCCAACACCGTTGAGAACCGCGGCTGTGCCATTGTGATGAATGTCAAGACCGGTGCCATCCTTGCCATGGCCTCCAAGCCGGACTTTAACCCCAATGACCCGCAGGATTTCAGCGCCAATCTGGCCTACCTGACGGAGCAGGTGCAGGCCGAGCCGGAGCTGTACACCATCTACAAAAAAGACGAGAACGGCAACTACCTGCGGGATGAGAACGGCCAGAAGATCGCGGATGAGGAAGCCGACTACACCGGCACTTACCGGGATATCCAGTGGAAGAACAAGACCATCACCGAGCTGTACTACCCCGGAAGCGTGTTCAAGGTCATCACCGCCGCCATGGGTGTGGACAGCGGCAAGGCGACCTATTACACCACCCTGAACTGCTCCGGCGCGTACAGCGTAGCAAAGCAGACCTACCACTGCGCCGGCAGAAAGGCGCACGGGGCCCAGAATCTGGCCGAAGCCCTGCGCAACAGCTGCAACATCTATTTCATCCAGCTGGGCCAGCGCGTGGGTTCCAGCCTGTTCTATGATTACTTTGATGCCTTTGGCTTTACCGAGCGCACCGGCGTGGACCTGCCCAATGAGACCAGCTTCATGCAGTATTACAGCAAGAGCCGTCTGGGCGAGGTGGAGCTGGCCTCCTCCGCCTTTGGTCAGGCCATGGCCGTGACCCCGCTGCAGGTGTGCACTGCCGTCTCGGCGGCAGTCAACGGCGGCTATCTGGTCACCCCCCATGTGGTGGATAAGATCACGGACCAGAACGGCAATGTGGTGCAGGAGATCGGCACCAACACCCGCCGTCAGGTCATCAGCGAGAGCGCCAGCGAGACCATCCGCCAGATCATGGAGTTTGAGGTGGGTGACGGCACCCAGGGCGGCGGCGGCAACGCTTACGTTGCAGGCTACCGCATCGGCGGCAAATCCGGTACCTCCGAGCAGCTGAACATGGACCGCCGCGCCGATGGCGACTACAAGAAGGTGGCATCCTTTGCGGCTGTCCTGCCCGCCAACGACCCGGAGATCCTGGTCTATGTCATGCTGGACGACCCCAACAATGCCCGCACCGACTATTCGTCCATTCTGGCGGCTCCGGTGGTGGGCAACATCATCAGCGAGATCGCGCCCTATCTGGGCATCGCCACCGACGGCGCGGACCGCAGCGGCACCACCGTCAAGGTGCCCAACCTGACGGGCAAGGAGTGGAGCAACGCGCAGGTGCAGCTGAACATCAAGGGCTTGAAGCATCACCTGGCCGAGAGCGAATCCGACCAGACCGCCGCCCTTGTTACCTACCAGTACCCCCGCGCGGGGGCAGAGGTGCCCTACGGCACCACCGTTTATCTGTATACCGATACCTATGAGGGCAAGCACGCCGAGGTGCCGGACGTGACCGGCAAGAGCGCGGACTTTGCCCGGCAGATGCTGAACGCCGCAGGGTTCAACTGCACAGTCGAAGGCTCCGGCACGGTCCAGAGCCAGAGTGAGGCACCCGGCTCCAGCGTCCAGCAGGGAACCATCGTACAGCTGATCTGTGGATAAAGGGGAATGAGAGTATGGAAGCAATTGCAGCAAATATCCTGTTGGAGGGCCTGGCGGTCAACGCGCTGGCCCAGTGCGAGACCCCGGTCACGCTGGTGACCACCGACAGCCGTGAGGTCTGCCCCGGGTGCATCTTTGTGGCGTTCCCGGGCGAAAAATTCGACGGCCATGATTTTGCCGCCAAGGCGCTGGAAAACGGCGCGCTCTGCGTGGTGCTGAACCACCCCGTGGAAGGCGTGCCGGAGGAGAAGAGCGTGATCTGCCCGGACAGCTACCACGCCATGATGGTGCTGGGGGCCAATTATCGCAGCCAGTTCCACCCCAAAGTGGTGGGCGTGACCGGCAGCGTGGGCAAGACCACCACCAAGCAGATGACCTACGCCGCCATTGCAGGCTTTGGCAGTACCATCAAGACCGAGGGCAACCAGAACAATGAGCTGGGCCTGCCCCGCACCATGTTCCGCATCGGCAAAGAGACCCAGTACGCCGTGGTGGAGATGGGAATGAGCCACGCCGGAGAAATCGAGCGCCTGAGCAAGTGTGCCCGCCCGGATGTGGGCATCATCACCTGCATCGGGGTGTCCCACATCGGCAATCTGGGCAGTCAGGAGAATATCTGCAAGGCAAAGCTGGAGATCTGCGCCGGTCTGCCGGAGGGTGCGCCGCTGGTGCTGAACGGAGACGACCCCTTCCTGCGCAAGGCAGTCCTGCCCGATCATGTCCGTCCGGTCTGGTTCAGCCTGGGCGATGAGAACGCCGATGTCTGTGCCCTGTCCATCCAGCAGGATGAAAAGGGCATGAGCTTTGTGCTGGAGGATCACGAGGAGGGGACTTTCCTCGTAAAGATCCCCGCCATGGGCCGGCATAATGTGGCCAACGCACTGGCTGCCTACTGCGCCGCCACCCGTCTGGGGCTGAATGCCCGCCGGGTCATTGCCGGTCTGGCCGACTTTGAGCAGACCGGAATGCGCCAGAAGGTGGTGCACGTCAGAGGCGTGGATGTCATTGAGGATTGTTACAATGCCAACCCCGACAGCATGAAGGCCGCGCTGGCCATGTTCAGGGAATATCCCTGCAAGCGCCGCTTTGCCCTGCTGGGCGATATGCTGGAGCTGGGCGATATCAGCCGCGCTGCCCACGAGGAGGTGGGCCGTCAGGCTGTGGAGAACAAGGTGGACTACCTCGTCACCTATGGCGAGCAGGCCAAGCGCATTGCTGTGGTGGCTGCTGCCAAGGGGCTGCCCACCCTCCATGCCGACACCTACGCTCAGGCCGCCGAGGCCCTGCTGAACAAAATGCAGCCCGGCGATGCCCTGCTGGTCAAGGCCAGCCGCGGCATGGCACTGGAAAAAGTGCTGGAGATCTTTTACAAGGAGTAACATCGAGCTATGATTCGTTTCGCCTTGATCGCCGCCTCAACGCTGGGGTTCTTCCTCACGGCGGCGCTCGGGAATCTGATGGTGCCGCTGCTGCGGGCGTTCCAGGGACGCTGGGATGAGCCCAAGGCCCGGCAGACACCATCACCCAAGCAGGAAGCACCGGATGCCGAGCCGGAGCGCCCGCCGCAGGCTCCCACCATGGGCGGGCTCTGCCTGATGGTGGGGGTGCTGGCTGCTGTGGGCGTGGGCTGGACTGCCGCCTGTGTGGCTCAGCCTGAGCTGCTGGGGGCCGAGAGCCTGCTCTCGGTCCGGCTGCTCACAGCGCTGCTGGGAGCTTTGCTCTTTGGCGGCGTGGGCCTGCTGGAGGATCTGGCCCGCATCCGCAGCCGTTCTGTGCTGGGCCTGCGGCGGCACACCCGCCTTGGGCTGGAAGCCGCTGCCGGTGCCGTGGTGCTGGTGCTGCTGGGAGCCAAAGGCTGCCTTGCAGCCGGGATCACCCTGCCGGGTGTGGGCTATGTCGATCTGGGCATTGCCGCCCCGCTGCTGTGGGAAGGACTGCTGGTCGCACTGGCCGAGTGTGCCCGCATTGCCGATGGCATGGACGGCATCGTCTGCGGCACATCCTTTGCGGCCATGCTGGGCCTGATGGGGGTGATGACCCTGCTGGGCTGGTTCCCGCTGGGCGTTCTGCCCGCCGCACTGGCCGGTTCCCTGATGGCCTTCCTGCTCTGGAACTTCCCGCCCGCAAAGCTGCGGCTGGGCAGCGTGGGCAGCCTGTTTCTGGCCGGGATGCTGGGGTGCGTTCCCCTGTGCATCGGCTGGCCTGACCTCACCCTGCCGCTGGCCCTGCCCTTCTGGCTGGAGGGCGGCATGGTGGCCCTGCAGATTCTGGTCTGCAAGGCCAGCCGGGGCCGCAGGCAGCTGTTCCGCTCGGCACCGCTCCACCGCTGGCTGGAGCTGCGGGGCCAGAGCGCGGAACAGATCTTTTATACCTTTTGTGTCATTGCCATGCTGGGCGTGGCGCTGACCGTTCAGCTGGCAAAAATCAGTTAAGGAGGGGTGCAGTTTGGCAACACTCCGCAGAAAAAAAGCAGAGCCGTTTTCCGTCTTTCAGCGGGACCCCGGCCCCTGGCCGCCCATCCTGCTCAACTGGATGGCGACCCTGGCCATCATCATGGTGTTCGGGCTGGTCATGCTGTTCAGTGCAAGCTATACCACGGGCTATCTCCGCTTTGGGGACAGCTTCCATTACATCAAATCCCAGCTGCTCTGCACGGTGCTGGGCCTGGGCATGATGTTCCTGTTCTCCTATTTTGACCACCGTTTCCTGCGCAGAATGGTCAAGCTGGGCTATGTTGTCTGCCTGATCCTGCTGGTGCTGGTGCTGTTCAGCAGCCCCATCAACGGCTGCCGCCGGTGGATCAGCTTCGGCGGCCTGACCTTACAGGCCTCCGAGGTGGCAAAGTTTGAGATGATCCTGCTCACGGCAGACATCGCCGCCAGGACCCCGCAGATCAAATTCGGCGAGGTGCCCCTGCGCAAGTGGGTCCACCACAGCATCGTGGTGGAGCTCATCCGGCCCATCCTGTGGCTGGTGCCTGTCCTGATCCTGCTGGTGCTGGAGCCCCACATGTCGGGCATCCTGCTGACCACGGCCATCGTGGGCACCATCCTGCTGCTGGGCGGCAGCGGCGGCATCATTACCTGGGGCTGTGCCGGTGCCGCGCTGTTCCTGCTGGAGACTCTGCTGAAGCACGTGGACTCCATCGACTACCTGCAGAGCCGTCTGGACGGCTGGACGCAGGATCTTGACCGGATGACCAGCCAGACCAAGCAGAGCCTGTATGCCATCGGCTCGGGCGGTGCCACGGGGCTGGGCCTTGGCAACAGCATCGAAAAGCAGCTCTGGCTGCCGGAGAGCACCAACGACTTTATCTTCAGTGTCGTGTGCGAGGAACTGGGCTTCGTCGGCGCGGTGATTGTCATCGTGCTGTTCGTCCTCTTTCTGGTGCAGGGCTTCTGGATCGCCTTCCATGCCGAAAACCGGTTCTGCACGCTGGTGGGCATCGGCATCATGGCGCAGATCGCCTGGCAGGTGTTCTGCAACATTGCCGTTGTCACCAACACCCTGCCCAACACCGGCATTTCGCTGCCCTTCTTCTCCTCCGGCGGTACCAGTCTGATCCTGCTGCTGGCCGAGATGGGCGTTATGGTCAATATCGGACGCAACGGCGAACGGGCCCGCCTGGAACGGGAGGAAGCCCACGCCGAGCGGGAGCGCCAGCGCAAGGCAAAGACCATCGTGCTGGATACCGCGCGCAGAGCGCAGACAGAACAGTAAGGAGGAACCAAGATGCGTGTACTCATTGCAGCCGGCGGCACTGCCGGCCATATCAACCCGGCTCTGGCCATTGCGGGAGCCATCAAAAAGGCCGACCCCACCGCCGAGATCCATTTTGCGGGCCGGAAAGAGGGCATGGAGTACCGTCTGGTCACACAGGCGGGCTATCCCTTCCATCACATCGAGATCACCGGCTTTCAGCGGAAGCTGAGCCTGAACAATATCAAGCGGAATATCATTACCCTGTGGAACCTGGCACTCTCCGGCCCCAAGGCCAAAAAGATGATGAAGGACATCCAGCCCGACCTGGTCATTGGCTGCGGCGGCTATGTGTCCGGCCCGGTGGTGCGCTGCGCCGCCAGACAGGGCATCAAGACCGCCCTGCATGAGCAGAACGCCTTTCCCGGCGTGACCAACAAGCTGCTGGCCCCGGATGTGGACATCGTATTTGCCGCTGTACCCGCCGCCGTGGAAAAGCTGGGCGCACCCGAAAAGACCATCGTGGCGGGCAATCCCGTCCGGCCTGAGGTGTTCACCCAGGCGAAGAACCGGGAAGCCATCCGTGCCGAACTGGGCGCAGGCGACCGCACCGTGATCCTATCCTTCGGCGGCAGTCTGGGTGCCCGCCGCGTGAACGAGGTGGTGGCCGACCTCTGCGCCTGGGAGCAGAAAAACCATAAGCCCGTCCTCCATCTCCATGCCACCGGCCAGTACGGCGTGCAGCTGTTTCAGGATCTGGAAAAGGAAAAGGGCTTTGCCCCCGGCGAGAGCCTTGTGGTGAAGGAATACATCAACAATATGCCCGAGCTGCTGGCCGCAGCGGACCTTGTCATCGGCCGCGCCGGTGCCCTGACACTGGCTGAGCTGGAGGCTGTGGGCCGTGCCGCCGTGCTCATCCCCAGCCCCAACGTGGCCGAGAACCACCAGTATTACAACGCCATGGAGCTGCAGAAGGCCGGTGCCGCTGTGGTCATTGAGGAAAAAGACCTGACCGGCGAAAAGCTGGTGCAGACCGTTTCCGGGATGCTGGCCCAGCCCGGCAAGCTGGCTGAGATGGGCCGCAATGCCCGGAGCCTGTCGGTGGACGACAGCCTGGACCGCATTGCGGATGCCCTGCTCAAGCTGGTCAAGACCCCGTAACGGAAGGAAAAAACAGAGGAAAGGAGGTGCAGCCGGATGCCGCAGAATGACCGGAACAGCCGGAACCGCAAGCGCCGCCGGGCCTACGATCAGGCCCGGGATGACCGGCGCGGCGGGCAGAGCACCCAGCGCCGCAGCAGCGCGGGTGCAGGCAGTGACCTGGGGTACAGCGGGTACGCAGGATATTCCTCCGGCGGCCACCCCATCACGAACCCCAATTATGACCCCGATGCGCCCCGCCCCAGCCGGTATACGGAGCGCACGGTGAACTACGGCTCCTACCCGGATAACAGCATCACCTTTCCCACCGGCGGGCGGAGCAGCCAGAGCGGCGCACAGCGCCCCCGCAGCGGGCAGAACGGCCAGCGGCGCACCTCCGGGGGCAATCAGCGGAACCGCCGCCCGGCCAGCGGCCAGAACCGGAACGCCCAGCGCCGCCCGCAGAACGCCCAGAATCGCAGCGGCCAGCGGATGCGGCCGGTGCAGAGGCAGAACGCCCGGCGTGACCCCGTCCGGCGGGAGGGCAGGAAAAAGCGGAAGCTGACCCGGGCCGCCATCCGGCGGCGCAGGCTCATGCGGCGGCTCACGGCTCTTGTTATGCTGCTCTGCGTCATCGGCGCGGGGGTCTACCTCACCGTGACGATGCTGTTCAAGATCAGCTCCATTCAGGTGCAGACAGCGGACGGTGTGGTGCAGGAGGCCGGCGGCTATACCAGCGACCAGATCCTGCAGGCGCTGAATGTCCATCTGGAAGAGAATATCTTCAGTTTTGACCCCGGCAGCAAGGCCGCCGCGCTGGAAAAAGTGTTCCCCATGCTGGAGGATATCCGGGTGGAGCGGGATTACCCCGGCACCGTGGTGGTGCGGGTAACAGAAGCCCGGCCTGCCTGGGCCATGCAGACCTCCTCCGGCTGGCTGACCCTCTCGGGCGGCCTGAAGATCCTGGAGAAGGATTCTGCCCAGCCTGCCGGTCTGCCCACTCTGTACGGCGGCGAACCGGTCTCTGCCGAGCCCGGCGAACAGCTGACCTTTGCGGCGGAGCCCAAGGCCGACAGCACCCCGGACAGCGCCGCCGACAGCAGCGTCTCCGGCACTGTTGAGGAGGAAGCGGACCAGCGGCTGGAAAGCTTGAACACCCTGCTGGCCGCGCTGGATGCCGCAGGCATGAGCGCCGACGTGACCCGCATCGAGTTTGCGGATGTGGACGAGATGGCCTTCCTCTATCAGGACCGCATCAGCGTCTGGCTCGGCACCCTGAATGAGCTGGAATATAAGCTCAAGCTGGCAAAGCACGTCCTGCTGAATGAGGACGGCAAGGGCTGTGCCGCGACGGATACCGGAAAGCTGGACTTCACCCATATCAGCATGTCCAGCACCCGCAAGTTCACCTTTGCACAGGGTGAGCCGGAGCTGCCCTCCGGCTACATCTTGCCTGAACCGGTGGAGGAAACACCCGCCGAAGAAGGTGTGACCGGTGAAACGGCAGAAGGCACGGCCACAGACGGCACTGCCCCGGCAGAGGGCGAAGCCGCTGCAGATGCCGCTGCCGAAACACCAACGGATACCGCCGCAGCCCCGGCAGGCCCCGAGGCCGGACCGACTGTACAGCCGACTCCCGCCGAAGGAACGACCCCGGCGGCGGGCGATGCAAACCAAACCCAAACGACCCAATGAGGAGCGTGTAATGTTATGAAGCTGGAACAATTACTGGAAGGCGTGCCCTTTACGCTGGTGCAGGGCAGCCTGGATACCGAAGTGC
>OKST01001574.1_pt1 | contig 10072 bp, 7 predicted proteins | sample 1606341 | NCBI WGS metagenome assembly OKST01 (sample SAMEA3879563, study PRJEB24766) | human gut metagenome | biome: human-associated habitat; feature: feces | place: USA | collected 1985/1987 | reverse complement strand
ATACACTTCACAATTTTCAAGAAGTTCCTCATGTTTTCCAAGTCCTACAACTTTTCCATCATCTAATACAACAATCTGATCTGCATGCATTATGGATGATGCTCTTTGGGACACAATAAAAGTTGTTACTCCCTTAAGTTCTCTAATTGCCGCTCTGAGTTTCGCATCTGTTGCAAAATCAAGAGCCGAAGAACTGTCATCTAAAATTAAAATTTCAGGTTTTCTTACCAGGGCTCTTGCAATACTTAATCTCTGTTTCTGTCCACCCGAGAAGTTTCTTCCTGACTGAGCAACAACCGAATCAATTCCATTTTCTTTTTCCATAACAAAAGCATAACCTTTTTCTTTCAGGAAAACAAGTGTCCGCTTAAATGTCGGGAAAATATATCTTCCTACTTCTGCATAGGATTCCGGTGCAATATGCTCATCCATATCTGCATAGGAAGTAGCGTAAAGCTCCATCTGTCCACACGGGATTCCTATAAGTTCCTGCGGTGAGGCTTCTGCTATATCCTGTTTCAGCAGATCCAGCAGCTTCTGACTGTCAGATTTTTCCAATGTTACAGAGTACTGATCATCTAATTCATTTAAAGGATCTACTGTTATAAAAGACACTTTCTGTCTGTACTTTTCCAGAATATCATATTTATTATCTTTTAATGTTCCCTGCTCATAGCATGCTTCCAGCAGTCTGCCAAGCTGCTCCGCTGTCACTATATATTGTCTGGTAATATCGAAACCGCTCTTCTTTTTAAACTGAACTCCTATTTCTGTTCCGCTGCATTCCTTACTGTTCTGATAAGACGCAATTTCTTTTAACACTTCATAGATTTTATCTGACATTCCTGCATCTGTCCATCTGCCATAATTTCCGCCCATAAAATAAAAGAGTCTGTCCAGTTTATATGAACCAGAACTCACTTCCATCTGCGGTTCATTCACACTCTCAGTTCCTATCCACTCCAGATTCAGACTGATTCCCTCAGTTTTTGCCATTGTCGGAATTCTTGTATCATATCCGATGGCATCTGTGTGTAATATCCAGGCACTGACAGCTACACATATTCCCAAAAGCAGAAGCTGCAGCTTATGTGCTGCCATTTTACGGAAATCCATTGCAAAAATAACCTGCAAAATTCCATAAAATACAACTGTCCCCAGCACAAGCCCGAATATCCACCAGCCAGTCCTGTTCTCTTCTGGTCCGATCAGCGCAAACATCGTTCCAATTGCCAGAGCAGCAGGGATTACGACCATAAACAAAAGGATTGGTTCCAGAAATCCGTAAACAAAAGATTTTCCTGTTTTCTCAGCTGGACGCTTTGTATATGCCAGATATGCACATACTGCCAGAACAATCAGAAGCAGTATCCCGCCCACTATAATGATCCAGAAATTCTTTTGTCCTGAATAAGTCCGCAATGCCACGGAAATAGATACAGGTGAAAGAAAAACAGATATCTTTTCTGCCATTCCCTCTTTAAGTCCCATATTCGTTCTGAAATACATCATTTCCAGCACCCATAAAAGAATGCCCAGTACCGGTCCGTAAAGGTAAACACAGCATAATGACAGAATACCTGCCAGAATATTTCCCGCAATTGCCAGTGCCAACACTGCTCCGAAATACAGCAGCAGATACATAAGCAAATGTTCCAGAAACATTTTCCCCGCTGCCGTGATCAGATGACTACCATGTCCTTTGCTGACTGCGATCGCCATTGTGATCAGTTCCATGATCACATATGGAACCAGATACAGCACCAGACCTCTGATTGCTTTTTCCCAAAAGAACCTGCTTCTTGTTACCGGAAGACTGTGATAAAAATCAATCTTATCTCTGGAAAAAAGATACCAGAATTCATTCAGGGCATTTACAACGGCCGCAAGCATTGTAACCAAAAAGCCTGGAACTATCAGATAGGAACAGATCATGGCAAAAGTCATCCTGTGGATTTCATCCGTCTGATTTCCGATCAGCATCAGTTCTGCTACCGGAAATGCAACCATAAACCCCAGTAACAACAGCACCAGAATCCAGGTACTGCCTTTTAAGCTGCTTCTTAATGATCTACCAGAAAATGTTTTTGACTTCATAGCCTGCCACCTCCGTTTCGCTGATAAATATCTCCTCCAGTGTCAATGGAATCACTTCGCAGAATATTGGATTCTGTGTCTGTACTTTCTGAAGTATTTCTTCTCTGGTCCCTCTTGCAGTAAGTATCAGAAGTGATCCCTGATGTTCTTTCTTTAAAACGTCCAATTCTTTCAAAAGTGCTTCTTTTTTTGTCTGATCCGGCAGTACACACTGGATCTTATGGATATGGAATTTCATGTCTTCCAGTTCTCTGGATAAAAGAATTCCTCCTTTGTGCAGGAATCCTACATGGTCACACACGTCCTCCAGTTCTCTCATATTATGAGATGCGATCACCGGGGTAAAATCCCGATTCATGATTTCAGACACAAACAGACTCTTTACTGCCTGACGCATGACCGGATCAAGTCCATCGAACGTTTCATCGCATAACAGATATTTTGTCCCTGCACTGATTCCCATAATGACCAGAAGCTGTTTCTTCATTCCCTTGCTGTAGGAACTGATCCTGCGTTTCTCATCCAGATGAAACTGGTCCATTAATTTACTGTAACGGTCAGTCATAAAGTCCGGATAATATTCTCTGTAGAAATCTTTCAGATCTGCTGCCGTATATCCCTGTGGAAAATATCCACCGTCTGAAATGTAAAATATCTGCTGTTTTATCTTTTCATTCTCATAGACCGGTTCCTGATCCACCAGGATTTCTCCTTCGTCCGGCTTTATCACTCCGGCAGCCATTCGAAGCAGCGTGCTCTTTCCTGCACCGTTGGTCCCTACCAGTCCGAAAATCTGGCGTTCACCGATTTCCATTAATACATGGTCAATGGCATGGATCTCTCCGAAAGCTTTACTGCAGTTTCTGATCTCTATCATGATTCGTCCTCCTTTTCAAAGATTTCCGCAAGCATTTTCTCCAGTTCCTCTCTGTTGAATCCTGTGTTTCTGCCTTTCTGTATCAGTGCTGTGAATTCTTTTCGGTAGCTCTCTCTGTTTATCTTCTGTACCTGAGAGCTGTCTGCTACGAAATTTCCTCTGCCTTTTACAGGATAGATCAGTCCCAGTTTCTCCAGCTCCATATATGCACGCTGGATCGTGTTGGGATTGACGGACAGTTCTGTGGCAAGCTGCCTTACTGACGGCATCTGCGATCCCGGCGGCAGGACACCGTTCAGGATTAGGATCTGAAATTTATCTGTAACCTGTTCATAGATTGGACGCCTGTCCTGATAATCCAAAACAATCACTGGTGATTCCTCCTTTCTGTTACGTGTTTCATGATGTGTTGTTTTATTTTATGTGTGTATTTAGTGTATTAGTTGTATTGATACATTCATAATACAGAATACTGTTGTATCTGTCAAGTACTTAATAGCTAAATACTTATTTGTCAAACAGATATTCTCTGTTTAATTCAGTAAAAGGTTATTTCCGAATCCTAATCAAACTGTTAGGTTTTACTCTTTCCAGTACATCTAAATTTCCGTATACTGATTATTTTCTTTTTGCCTTAACATAATCTTTTTTCTAATAACAAAGACACCTGCATGTGTACTGTCATTCCACAATTGCAGATGTCTTTATCTTGTCTCTATTTTTATATCATTCTTTTCTTTTTTCTTATACTGCACATCTTTTCGAAATGGGTAAGGCAATATACCACACTGATCAACAGAATCAGATAGATTAATATGAGAATCTGTACCCCATATTTCATGGAATACAAATCCAGTGCATATTCTGAGATAAGCAGTGACCAGATGTTTGCTCCCATATGGAGCAGCATACTGCTGTAAATATTTCCACTCATTTCCAGTATCCATGCAAATGCAGTTCCGAGGATACTTGCGTAAATTCCCTGTACGATATTTCCGTGATAGATACCAAATATCAGCCCGGAAATCACTGCTGCCACCGGCAGCTTCAGCCAGTCACGCAGACGCAGATAGATTAACCAGCGGAAGATCATTTCCTCCGCCGCAGGTGCAATAATTCCCATCCAGAAAATCATCATAAGAAGTGATTTTCCTTCTGTAATTCTGGTCATGCTCTCCTGATAGGTGCTGCTGTTGATAAATGACTGAAGTATTGCCATCAGGAAGTTTCCATATTGTGCAAATCCGGCTCCTGCCAGAAGTAAAAGAACTGTTTCCGATATAGAAAGCGGTACTTTTTTCTGCGCCGGGATCAGACCGCTGGCAATTCTTCTAACTTTATCTCTTCGATAAAAATACAATGCCGGGATCATAGCCAGGATTCCTGTTAAGCCTGTGAGAAAAATCGTGTAATTATAGTATGTCTCTGCCGAATTTTCTGCTGTTCTTGCAAATACTGCCAACGCAGTCCCTGCAACGATCTGCGAAATCACAAAATGGATTCCTGCCGGATATCCTGCCCTCCAGATTTTAGAAACAATATTTTGTTTTCGCAGAGGGCTCAGGCGAAAAAATCTACGATTCCTTCTGCAGAATCAACGATTTTCAGAGGTTTTGCCTGTTTAAGCTCTTCTTCAGTTCCATATCCGAAAGAAACTGCAATACATTCCAGGCCAGCTTTGCGTGCTCCGTATACATCATGTTCTTTATCTCCAACCATAATAACCTGATCTCTGTGTTTGTCCATATTCAGATGTTTCAGAACATCTTCGATCACTTCTGTCTTGTTTGTTCTTCGACCATTCAATTCGCTTCCGCCGATTTCTGTGAAGTACCGGGTAAGTCCAAAATGATCCAGGATCTGTCTCACATATACTTCCGGTTTAGAGGATGCTACTGCGAGAATATATCCTTTCTTCTCCAACTGTGCCAGCATGTTCTCAATTCCCGGATATACGGCATTTTCAAAGATTCCTGTCACAGAATAGCGTTCTCTGTAAATTTCCACCGCCTGTTTTGCGGTTGCCTCATCAATCTGTGCATATTGCATAAACATCTCCATAAGCGGCGGTCCTATGAAAACCTTCAGTTTCTCAAGGTTCGGTTCAGGCTTTCCAATTCTCTCCAGTGCATACTGAACAGATTTCGTGATACCCTCTCCGGATTCTGTTAATGTTCCATCTAAATCAAACAAAATTACTTTGTACATAGGTTCCTCCTGTCTCAGAAAAATTGATATAATATGATAAATTATAGCATTGTTTTCCTGAAGCGTCTATGAGAAAAAAATCCGGGGATTCATTTTTATCAGCTTTCCGCCTTGAGAGATAACCAACAATTCTATTTCTTTTACATTTTCATCTTCCGTATCCGGTATGATCCAGTCTCCTTCCCAATGCCAGGGACATTCTGTTTTGTTAAGCCGAAAAGAAAGAATCTGAACAGAGCCCCGGGATATTATCTGAATTCGCGGGGTATGGAAACTATCTGTATTTTGTGTGCAATGAAACTTAACAGCTTCATCTTTTACATGCGTGTATTCAACAGTATCCCCCTGGTTTTCTTTATTCTGAAACACTTTGGAATTACCTGTATTCTTGTTTTCTTTTTCTGTTTTCTTTGCTTTATTTTGTTTCTTCTTATTTTTCTTTTTTGACGGCTTAGGAGTTGGGGGCTGAGTTGATTTGGGTGTTTTTGTCGGCTTCGGATTTTTCGCAGGTTTAGGTGTTGGTACAGGTATTGATGTTGGGGTGGGTTTTTCTGATATCTTAACAGCGGATTCATTATCCGTCCGGGATGTTATCTGCATATTGTTATCTGTCTGAGGTTGAGCGTTCCATGCAGAATTATTATTCCGGGCATTATTACTCTGAACGTTATTATTCTGGGCATTATTATTCTGGACATTATTATTCTGAGAATTATTGTTCCATTGACTGCTGTTATTCCAGTCAGTGTTATTCTGCTGTACACCATTCCATTGCTGTATATTATCCTGTGTTCCGTTTCCTGTATCAGAATCATACTGATATCCATTGTCCTGCGTCTGATCGTTCTGTGCAGGAGTTTCTGATGTGTTGTCTCCAGTCTGCCGGTTATTTTCCCACGTATTCTCCCAACTGCTCTGATTCCACTGCTGTTCCTCATGCCATTGCCAGCTGCTGTTTTCTCCATTTCCTACATCAATATCAAAACCTCCCATCTGCATGGCAGAGATAGTCGAAGTCAGACACAGACATAAACATACAGATATCACAATCCAGAGTCTGTTATGATTTTTCTTCACTCTTAGTCATCTCCTTTTCCCACAATCTCAGATTTCTGCTGACTGTATCGTCTAACATTGTTTCTTTCGACTTATATTCTGTCCATAGTGCCTGACCGGCTTCCTTTTGCCCGGTACGGAACAGGAACATTCCATATTCACCGTATCCGGCTCTGTAAGTTTCATCATAAAGAAGCATTTGCTCATAGTAGAATCCTGCATTTTCATAATTTTCCTGGTACTCACTGTTTACTGCCAGAATCTGTAATATCTTTCTGGACTCCTCTTTTTCAGTGCATTGTTTTTGTAATTTCCGCAGTCCGGTATCTGCCTGTTCACAAATTTTTTCCCTGTCCGCTTTACTGCCGTTTTGAAATTCTTCCTGATAATAAAGGTCTGTAATATCAGTTAGCTCTTCATAAAAATCAAATGTTTTGGAGCCGGATACCAGATTAGAACTAAACAGAAGAAAAACAGTTATTACTGCAAAAGCAATACTGCTCCCTGCCAAAACCAACATGTTTTTAATTTTACTCTGATTTTGTCTCTTCTGGATTCTGCTTAGTTTTTTCTGTACAGTCTTCATATTTTGATAACGCATTTCCGGTTTCTTCATGCAGCATCTGAAAATAAGCCAGAATAATGACATGTTCCGGATGAATAACAGACAATCTGTTTTTCCACATAAGGCAGATAATGTTTTTCCAAATGTATAAATATCTGTTGCTGCATTTATCTTTCCCTCATATTGTTCCGGCGCAGCAAAACCGGCAGTGCCTGTACATACTTTATGGTGATATTTATATCCGTTTACAGCACCGCCCAGATCGATCAGATATAATCTTCCATTCTCACCCAGCATCAGATTGTCAGGCTTCAGATCTCCATAATAAACCGGTGGTTTCCGACCATGAAAATAGGAGAATACATCTGAAATCTCCATTCCATATTTAACGATTTCATTTATGGAAAAATGTTTTCCGCCTCTTAAATACTCACCCAGAGATTTTCCCCTGACATATTCCATAACAAGGTAACATTTCCGGTTATCCTCTATATAATCTATCATCTTTGGCAGAGACGGATGTGAAAGCTTCAAAAGCATACGTGCTTCACTTTTGCCGGATACCGGTATTTCTTTTACCGCCCACAAAACGCCCAGTTCCAGATCTCTGGCAAGGTAAACTTTCCCTCCACCGCCTTTTCCAACAGGCTCCAGAATACAGTAACGCCCTTTTAATACAGTTCCAGATAAATTCACTGGTTCACCTCCTGTTCAATTGTCAAACAGATAAAATCATCAGATTCGCTACTTGCTCATAACCGAATAACTGCTCCGCAGTTTATCTGAGCCAAGCAGATATTCACAATTCGTTTAAAACAAAAATGGAAAATGTGATGAAAGAATTTCATCACGTATAGATTAGATAAACACATGATAGCACATTTCGTTCTTTTTGAAAAGCCCCATTTACAATATATGTAAACAGGGCTTAGGATACCAACAAGTTGATTTATTGATGAATCTTATTTTTACATTCTGTCCGGTGCAGAAAATCCAAGAAGATCGATACATGTCTCCAGAACTTTCTTAGTGAGTTTCAGCAACTGGATGAAGGAAGCTTTCTGTGCTTCGTTCTCTTCGCTGAGGATCTTTGTCTCATGATAGAAGCTGTTGAATGCATTGGATACTTCGTAAATATATGCACAGATCTTATGCGGTGCTTTTTCTTCAAAGGCGTTCTCTACGGTTGCACCAAAACCTGTCAGCTGAAGCATCAGGTTCTTCTCGCTGGCATTAACTGCCGGAAGGATCTTACCTGCGCTTAAATCTCCTCCCTCCTGTACATAGCGGTTGAGAATGGATTTGATACGCACGATGGTATAAAGGATGTACGGACCTGTATTTCCCTCAAAGGAAGTAAAGCGGTCTACATCAAAGATATAATCCTTGGTTGCCTGGTTGGAAAGATCGCCGTATTTGATTGCGGAAAGTCCTACGATCTTGGCAGTCTCTTTGGCATCTTTATCTTTTACACTACGGTTCTCCACGATCTTGCGGTACATTTCCTCATCAATATCTGCGATCAGATTTTCCAGACGCATAACGCCGCCTTCTCTTGTCTTAAAAGGCTTGCCGTCTTTTCCGTTCATGGTACCAAAACCAAGGAAGGAAAGCTCGGTCTCCGGTTTTACAAGACCGGTCTTTCTTGCGCAGCGGAATACCTGTACGAAATGAAGTTCCTGTCTCTTATCTACCACATAAATGATCTCGTCCGGGTCATAATCTTCCTCACGCCATACGATCGTTGCAAGATCGGTCGTATTGTAGAGGGATGCACCGTCAACACCAAATACGGAAGCATAAAAACGGATTATATTTTGTTTGTCGCAAGCGGAGCCTTTCATATAAGCAGCGTCAGCGACCTCATACCCGAATTGCAGGGGCGTTTCCCCGTTGTGGTCGAGCTTAACAGTCTCAACAAGGAGGATTTCGTAAAAATTCTCACCGAACCCGAGAACGCGGTAACCGTTCAATACCAAAAGCTGCTTGCGGTAGACAACATAGAGCTGTGCTTTACTCCCGACGGAATAGACGAAATCGCGGGCGTTGCTGTCGACCTGAACACGACGCAGGAGGATATAGGCGCGCGCAGACTTCAAGCGCTTTTGGAGCATTTGCTCGAAGAGGTTTCCTTCAATGTGGACAACGGCGGAGAAAAGGTTAAGGTCACGGTTGACAAAAAATTTGTGAAAGACAATCTGACTAAGGAAACAATAGCTCAGAATCTCAGAAAATATATACTTTAAGGAAAAAATTATGTCGGACTTTTTGAACGGACTGAAAAGAACGGATATGTGCGGCAGCTTGAGAAGCGGCGATATCGGCAGACAAGTAACGATAATGGGCTGGGTTGTGCGCAGGCGCGACCTCGGCAACCTTATTTTTGTGCAGGTAAGGGACAAAACGGGCGTTGTGCAGGCTGTTTTCGATTCATCGGAGACCGAAAAGGCGCTGTTTGACAAGGCTTTTTCCCTGCGTCAGGAGTATGTCGTCGCCGTCGGCGGCGTCGTCAGGGCGCGCGTGGGCGACAACGTAAACAAAAATATGGAAACCGGCGACATAGAAATTGTTGCGGACAGTCTTAAAATACTTTCCGAAGCGGATACGCCTCCGTTTGCCGTCGGAGACGAATCGGCAAACGAAGCGTTGAGATTGAAGTACCGTTATCTCGATTTGAGACGCGAAAAGCTTCAGGATATTTTGAGTATGCGTTCTAAGCTCAACAAAACTATACGTGAGTATATGTACGCGCAAGGCTTTACCGAAGTGGAAACGCCCATGCTCGGCAAATCCACGCCGGAGGGCGCAAGAGACTACCTTGTGCCGAGCCGCGTCCATCACGGAAAATTTTACGCATTGCCTCAGTCTCCCCAGCTTTACAAGCAGCTGCTTATGATAGGCGGCACCGACAGATATTTTCAGATTGCTCGTTGTTTCAGGGACGAGGATTTGCGCGCGAACAGACAGCCTGAATTTACCCAGCTTGACGTCGAAATGTCGTTTATGGACAGGGAAGACGACGTTATGGGCATGATGGAAGGGCTTTTTGAAAAGATATTCCGCGAAATCAAGGGTATTGAAATAAGCCTGCCGTTAAGGCGCATAACCTACGCGGAGGCTATGACAAGATACGGCTCCGACGCGCCGGATACGCGTTTCGGCATGGAGATAAACGACCTTTCGGACACAGTGAAAAACAGCGGCTTCGCTGTCTTTGACGGAGCGCTTAACGCGGGCGGAAAGGTCAGGGCGATTGTTTTAAAGGACAG
>OKST01001564.1_pt1 | contig 10142 bp, 5 predicted proteins | sample 1606341 | NCBI WGS metagenome assembly OKST01 (sample SAMEA3879563, study PRJEB24766) | human gut metagenome | biome: human-associated habitat; feature: feces | place: USA | collected 1985/1987 | reverse complement strand
TTTTGCTGCGACCGCGCCATTCAAGCACGCCTAATCCGCCGTGTAATCTGTCGATTTCCATTTTCCGCAAACATGTCATGCGCCGATTCATTCAATGGTTGAGGACGTGCAGTTTTTTTGGAAAACAGAGAATGCAAACACAGGCATTCAGGGCGCCCGGCCGGTGCGGGAACCGCATAAGAGCTTATCGGCTTTACCATACCCGAGGCAATGGCAACACAGGGCAGAATGAGAGCGCAACTTTTCCCCCCGACTTCGGAACCCAGGCCCTTCCATGTGGCTCATGAAAAAACATCAGATTTCTTATGTAAGACTCTGAAAAGCCCGCACACCGTGCTCGGAAGATGGAGGCCCCTCGCCTGGATGCTTGTTTAGTTTGTAACCTCGCCTGGCAGCCACCTTATTTCTTCACCAATGCCGGGCAACCGGCTTGGCTTTGGTTTGCCTGGGGACTCCCCATCTAAAGAAAAGAAAGAAGATGGAATCAGGAGAGCGCGCCCAAGCCATTGAAGATGCCTTGGAACCACTCCACAATCTTCATGATGAAGCTCAGGATGGAATTGCCCAAGTTCTCAAAGAACAGCTGGATGGAGAACGAAGCCTGCGCTTCCACCTTGACCGCTTCATCAGGCATCACAAAGGAAATATCCCTCTGTGTAAGATCTTCCACGCCCACATCGATGGTATCTCCGTTTGCGTTGGTGATCTTCCAGCTCTTGAATTCGTAATTCTTTTTGATGGACTCCGCATCAATCATAACATAGACGGTGCTGCCCGCCTGATAATCACCGGAGCCGCTGCCGCCGGTGACCGCAACATTGTGGAAGAAGCTGATATCCAACTGCTTCGCTGCGGAAGCATAGTTGCAGGGATCCTTTTCCCCCGCCGTATACGTTGCGGTTACGGTATACGCGCCGCTCTTTGCGTTATCATCCAGCTGGAAGGTTGCCACATCTTGAACACCCTTGCCCTCGATGACGAGATCCTCTGCCAACGCATCGCTGTGCAGCGTATAGGTGACGGCGCCCTTCGCATCGGAATTCCCTCTGCCGGTGACGATGATCCGGCGCGCGGCCTCATCCATCTCGCAAAGCATTGGGAACTCCTTGGACACTGGGTTGACAACCACCTTCACCGGGATGAAGGTTTCGGCATAGTTATTGTTATAGATGGTATAAGCGCGAACCAGGATATCGTCATACGTGCCGACTGCCAGAACCTGGTCAGCCCGCGGGTCGGATAGGGAACCAGCGGCACCGCCGACGCCCGTCCAGCCCCAGCTAACGCCGCTCGACGGAATCGTCTCCAGTTCGCTGAAATTTCCAAGAGAGACATCTTTTAACTTTGTGCCATATTCGATGGTGATGACGGGAACGGAAAGAACCGATATCGTTCCCTTTGCAACCTCCACAGGTACCTTCACAGTAACCGGAAGAGCTGCGGCGGCATCATCTGGGGTAAACGTAACAGAAATCTGATATTCTCCAGCGCTGAGCTTCTGCTCCGGGTTTGTGAAGCTGAAGGTGCCGGGCACATTCGCTTCACCGCCGCTAAGCGCTAACTCGGAGACCGTCAGGTTTTCCTTAAATACTATAGGAGCGATCTCCGGCATTTTTGTAATTTCAGCAGGGGCAACCGAACTGGCCTGCTCCACTGTGAACGTATACTCTACAATAGCCCAAATAGTTTCATCCGTCGTATGAGCAATTCGAATTGGCTCTGTGTACGTGCCAGGTTCTTCAAATGATTTATCCGCATTCACCCATTCCGCTTTAAGAACTGTGTGTTTGTATGTTCCGGTCTGATCCCAACCACCCTGTTCTGTTGCCATACGCAAAACAGCGCCCGTGACTACCAACGGATAAGATGATAAAGGCGTTTGTGTTTTCACAGCCTCCGGTTGATATCTTTCTGCAATATTTCTGTATACATACAAAAGTGGTTTGCTTCTCTCGATCACCTTAACACCCGCCCCATCAGCTGCGGCTATAGCGATCATTGGCACTGTACACAATACTATTAGCATACAAAGCAATATGGATAGCACTCTTCGCCCAACAACATGTTTTTTCCTTACCATCCGGACACCTACCTCCAATATGATACTAGAATTTAGGGAATTAACTTTCCCTCCATATCTTACGATATCATTGGAGGAAAATAAAAAATGTCGCTTTCTGATGTTGAATTCAGAAAAAATCCAGCCGAACATATTTGATGTAAAATAATTTAACGAATGGTATTATATCCTTAAATTTCGACCTGATTCTACCATATACATTTTGGAATTGTCAAGTGTTTTTTCCAATTTATGTGCTATATAACTGAAAAATCTGTTTTTATTATCAAATAGCACACCATGAAATCCACTTTCCCCTATGGTGCGACAAGGTTGTTCAACCTCTGCTCGCCCGGATTATCCGGACGGGCAGAGGTTTGAGGCAGGTTATGCCGCTGGTAATTCGTTATTTCCCGTCTGGTCGATCACATAGGTTCCCGCGATATGGGCATCCATGATCGCCTTATCCGTTGCGTCAATCTGGCCGTCGCTGTTGAGGTCCGCCGCGGTAAAGAATGGGCCGCCTGCAAAGAAGCCAGCCGTATCACCGCCACTGACAAGACTATTCATGATCGTCTGATCAGCGTCTGTGATCTCACCGTCGCCATTCAGATCTCCGAAGAGCACTACAGTATAGAGTGCCTTTTGAACTGCCTCTTGTTTCACATAAACATATGCTCCGGTTCCAAGAGAGAACTGATCGTGCATGTCGATCTCAATTGTGTAATTGCCAACTGGGCTAACATATCCAGACAAGCTCAGCATGAGCTCTTCCAAACCATAAATAAACATCTGACGAGAATCAATGACAGCTGTGCTGCCAGTATCCACTGTCAGGACTTCATCCTTCAGGTTCCGATAGGCCTTCATGAGCTCTACGCGCGCCGTGTTGACCTTGGCCTGAATGGCTGCGCTATCCGCCTGCACCTCAAGGGCAAAGGCCTTTGCAGCAGCATAATCCGGCGCCTTGCCGGCCTGCGCTTCATTGCCATAGGTGGTGAGCGCCGCATTGAGCGCGGTCTTATCGGCCGCCTTGGTGATCATGCGGGGGTAGAGCAGCTCCACCATATGCTTGGCATACTTGATATCAAGATCGCGCACTGCGGGCGCCGTCTCACCCTCCGCAACGTTCTGCGAATTGACGATGCTCCAAGCGCTGTTGAACCAAGACTGCCAGCGGCGGAAGGTGAAGAGTTCATAATTGACAAAGTCAAAATACTCTGTGCCTTCCTGCGCCTGCAAGGTGGCCTTGAGGTCTGCAACGGCCGCGGCATTGGTGGGCTTCACCTTTGCATCCAGAGCCGTTACCGCCGCGTTAATGGCGTCCACAGCCGCCTTATAGGCGTTGTCGGAGCCATCCGGATTGGCGGGGTCTGCAAACATCTTGCTGTGATCGGGGTTGCCCTGTGTGAGCGCATAGCCCGCTTCAAGCGCTGCAAGGTATGCATTCCACTCCGCATCCGCGTTCGCCTGATAATCGGCGCGCTGGCGGCTTGCGCCCATCACGGTGCTCAGCAGCCCGGGCAGGCCGAAATCGTTATAGATGACGATCTTGTGATCGATCGCGCCCGTGCGTTTCACACTGCCGCCTTCGTTGCGGATATCGAACTGGAAGGTGACGTCATAGATGCCATAGGGCTGCGGGTCGTTCACATCGCGGCTGACCGCGTAGGGGGATACTCGGCCATAAGAGCTCTGGCCCATGCCAACGCCGTCCAGCAGGAGGATATAATCATATGCGCTGCCCGCCTCCGGCGCATTCGCGCTCACGCCTGCCGGCAGAGTGCCGTTGACAACCGCATTGAGAATGCGCTGCGAGCCATTCTGGCCCTGGGTCAGGTGATAATAGTGGCGCGCCATCACGTTGAACATGCCGACCTGATTGACATCTGTTGTGTAAAGATAGGTCGGATAGCCTTCGATGAGGACACAGTTTGCATGGTTGGCATCCTGCTCGCCCGCCGTATTGGTGGCTTCATAGTTGCCAGCCGTTTTATAGAAGTAGGAATAGGTGGAAACCACCTGCGGCGTATCCGTGAGAACCGCGCCTGTTTCATCGAGGATGTGATAGGCAAGGTCAAAACGGACTTCCGTGTTATTCGCCACGGAGCCGGAGATCGCAACATCGATGGAGTCATTCGCATCGATGACGGTGTCGGCCACAGCGCCTGTGGTCAGGCCGGCCGTGTTCGTCAGGGAGACGAGCTTCAGCTTATACATGGCGTCCTGATGGAGCACACCGGCGGCATCGCGCCAACCGCGGTTGAGGCCGTTGGAGAGGTTGGAGATGCGCATGGTCTGCCCAGAGGGAACGTTGCCGCCATCACAGTAAACGCGGGAGGCAAGGCTCAGCCCAGCTTTACCGAGGGACTGCTCATTGCCAAAGCCTGTGATGGAAACCAGCAGATTGAGCACGGTGGGCATCAAGGTTTCTTTCTTCGAGGAGAGCTGCTCAAGCAGGTTTTGGAAAGCCGCCTTGAGCGTTGCTGTGTTCAGCGCATCCTCAAAGTTCACGATGGTGCTCGGGATCGTTCCAGGCGCAAGGCCGTTAACGATGCGAGTGACAAGGCCGACGATAACGGATTTCGCCGTTGTGTTATTCAGGGAGCTGTTTTCGCTATGATCAAAGAAGGTGAACAGCTTGCCGAAATTAACATCAAGCAGCGTATCCATGACGTAATTGACGAGCGTTTTCGCCGTCAGATCCGCCTCAACGCCCGCGCCATCGGCATCGCGGAACATCTCTTCATAATTGAACCAGCGCCTGTCAGCAATGGCGAAAACAGCGGTGTCGAGTTTCTCCCAGACATTGGCCGCCGTGATGCCATCCTTGGAGATGGCAAGAATGCCATCCGCATACTGCATGCCCCAGCTCAGAAGAGCCGCAAGGAAGTTATCGAACGTATCATTCGCAGCTGTGGGATGATAGTCGAAATCAAAGAGATTGTTGAAATAATAGGTGCCGATCACCTTTGCGCAATCGAGGATTGCCTCGTTGGTATCCGCAACCACGATGCTGTCATACTTTTCGGGGACGATTGTGGCGATGAATTCCTTCATGCCGATCACCGCGATCTCGCGCAGAGAGGCGTCCGCCGGAATCGTCACATGCTTGACGAATTCCTGCACGGCGGAACGCGCAATGTAAGTGGCGAGATCCATGGTTTGCATGTTGGTGGTGTCGATCGTATCGCCGCCGAGCGGAATGATCGCTTTGATCAGGCTGCTGATATTATCTTCCACAAGCTGAGCCTGCGTTTCGCCAGCGTTTGCCGTCATCCGCCAGGTGAAAAGCGTCTGGCCGGGCTGAAGCATTTCGTTGACATAGTGGCCCAGGATCGCATTGAGCTGCTCTGTGAAGCCCTTCGCGGTGTCGAACCCGCCCGGATTCTCAGCAGATTTATCCGGATAAGCCGTTACGATATAATCCGGATTGACGAGGGCTGCCAGATTGCCGCCCTTCTGAGAATTGGCGGTGATGGCATTTTGAATGACGCCTTTCAGGCCGCTATTCATCAGCGGAACCAGGAACTGATTCAACGCGCGGAAAGCAACCTCTTCAATGGCACGGTAGCCGTTGGCCGTGGCTAGATCAAGATCGAAGCCGGGCAGGATGCCATCGAAGCCGACTGCCGCTGCGTTTTTGCCGCCAACCTGGTTATCCAGAATATACTGGACGATTTGGTCGAGGGTTTCGCCCGCGGGCATCGGATCGCTCGTGGTCGGGTGGACGAGATTCCAAAGCGTTTCCTTGATGAAATTCGGAATGTCGTCGATGATAATGCGGATGTTGGAGGGCAGGTAGCTCTTCACGATGGCCCAGTTAAAGGAGCCATCCACCAGCTTGGAGAGCGTGCCCGCACAGTGGCCGAGATAGGTCACGATGGAGTTGAGCACATCCACATCGGTTGCACCTGCTGTTGAGCGGCGCACAGAGGCAATGTCAGCGCGATGCGTTTTTAAAACCGCAAGATCGCCGACTGTGGCGGAGCTAAAAAGGATGTTGCCAGTCACGCTGTAAATCGAGCTCAGCGCGTTATCGATGGATGTGAGATTCAGCGTGCCGACGACGGAAACATCAATGACGATGTTTGCATCCGCCAAGGCGCGATCCACTTTGTCGAGCAGCAGAGAAGCCTGCTGCGCTTCGGTCAGGGTGACCTGATCGATCGTGTTGTAATTGTCTGTTAGGGCGTCATCCAGATACGGCGCATATGCCGCCGTAACGCCAACAGAGATGGATCCAAAGATCATCACCACAGCGAGAATGACACTAAGGAGACGAGCCGTTCTATGCTTTTTCACTAGAATTCTCCTTTCTACATTTGAAATGCACGCGCGTGCTGTTGGCACGGCAGATGCAACGCGGCGTTTTTCAACGCAGACACGCCTCTACCGCTCCCATTCCCTTGGATCGGGCCCTCGCAGGGCCTGCTTTCCGCAGGAACCTCCGTTGGGGATGCAGCTTTCACTGCTCTGCGCCACACGCGGGCGCAACGATTGCACGTTGACGAGCCGGCAATGGCACACTCTCCCCTTCTTCTTTTTTATGTTTCACACGGTTGAACCAGGCGTTTTTCAAATTCATCGCCTGGAGGCGCAGGGTGTCGCCAGGCATCGCAAGGCCGGGGCACGCACCCGTGTGGGCAAATCAAACCAACTGAATTCAGTCGATCAAAGCCTGATCTATCCCACTATTCCCTTTCTTTTCCTGATAATCCCCTGCTTTTTACAAATTTTTCTGGACTTTTTTCAGTTGCATTTTTTGACTGCACTATGGGGCCAAAATTCAGTCTTTTTGCAGGCAAAATGGCTTCATTCTGACTTCATTGAATGCCGTTCAACCTTTTTGCAAATGGGGCCAAAAAGCAGTTATTATGAAGTCAAAGTGACTTCATTGAATGCTGTTCAACTTGTTGCAAACGGGGCCAAAAGGCAGTCATAACAGCCCCATTATGACTGCATCCATTCCAGAACTTATGGGCTGTTTTTCGTCTGCTGCGAGGCTAAAACTCAGTCATTATGCAGTCATTACGACTTTATTTTGACTGCATTTCAGCCTGTAATTGAAGTTTTTTTAAGTCGCACTTTTCTCCTGCATTATGGGGCCAAAATTCAGTCTTTTCGCAGTCAAAACGAATTCATTCTGACATCGTTTTTTCGTTTCAACTTTTGTGAAAAGCCAGTTCACAACGCCATATGCCGTTTCCCAATCATCACTCCAGGCCAATATTCCGGCTTCAAGCAGCATTTTTAGCCTTTTCTCTTCGATCAAAGAGCAAATTTCCAGATACGGCTCGCTCAATCCCAGCCTATCTTGGCGGGCAAAGCGTTGAAAATTTGGCGGGATCTGGACGAAGCAGAATGTTTTCGGATGAAGGCAACCCGAACGCCCACGGTAGAAGGGCAATCCGGTTTCCGCGGCTGCAACGGCCACTTTGAAAGCATCCGGAAATGGCAGTTTTTTTCGCACAACTGCCGATTCACACGAAACCACACGCAGAAATAAACGAAATCCACTTCCGAAAAAGCGGCTTCCGCCTCCTGCTACGACCCATTTGTTTCTGCTTTTTGCCTTCATTTGAGCGAACCAATCGCCAATGGGTGATTCGCGCGCGTATAAACGCGCCTCCCGCAAAGCATGCGGGCATGTCCAAATTGATAGCGCGTATTTGCCATCTTAGTCCATTCAGAATCATAAGCTCATGAATCAAGCGGCATCAGCGCTCACCATAAGCCATTGGACTCACCTCCCTCTTCCATATTCACGCGCCCGGCTCAGCCATTCTAAAGAAAAATAACCGAGAAAAAAGACATGTGGCCAACACATGCGCTCATAGGGGCCGGAGCACGCGTCCATTCGTTCCATTTTTCTCTCACCACGGTAGTATGTGAAATAAGACCACATTATTAACATGGTATCTCCCACAAAAGGTTCGATTTCAAATGACAACTTTCCCCTTGTCGATTTCCAATATAAACCTTTATTTGAGCTATGTCAACATTTAATTTCCCAAAAATATTAGAATTTAATGTTTTTTATATACAAAACCACATATAATGGGTTTATGTCGAGGAATTATGTGTATGAAACGGAATAATTATCCTTGAAATTAGTAATATAAAGTTATGATATATAATTTGCATAACATCTCTAAATCTTAATTCGTGATTGTTATAGAGCTGTATTCGCATAAAAAAGCCTGATTTATCTAAAAAATTACGTGTAAAGTAGTATTGCATTACATAAAATAAACACATAAAAAAGGAACCGCTGGCAGAAAACGCAGCGGTTCCAAATCAATCCATGTTAAATTTTTAAAAATTTTCACTTTGTGATACAGACTCTGCCCCGTAGAGAAACCTAAAAATTATTTTTCGGCCCGTTTGCGCAGCATTTTTTGATATGCCTGGCGCATCTCCTCCGAGGATTCCTCCGGCGCGCGCGGGTTGCAATGCGCCCATGCACCCGTTTCACTGGATGCGTTGAATTTTTGCTTATCCGCAGAGCGCATCGGCGGGAAAAATTCAATATGGAAGTGATAATCCTTGCTATAGTCCCCTGTGTTTACGGGAGCGTTATGCATGCACATCATGTAAGGGAACTGATAATCAAAAAGATTGTCAAACATCGCCACAGTATCGCGGATGGTAACGCCGAGGGCGAAACGCTCCTCTTCATTGAGATCCGTCATATAAGGAACGTGACGGTTTGGGAAGATATATACGCCATACGGGTATTCGCAGAAAAAGGGCAGGAATACTGTGAAATACTCGTTACGGAAAATAATCCGTTTCTCCGCAGCCAGTTCATGCTCCAGCATATCGCAAAAAATGCATTTGCCTGTTTGCTCATAATGCTCATGGGCAGACTGTGCCTCCAGCTCCAGCTTTTTGGGAACATAGGAATAGCCATAAATCTGGCCGTGTGGATGCGGCATGGAAACACCCACGAGCGCACCGCGGTTTTCAAATGGAAATACATATTTAATCTTTTCATCCGCACGCATCGCTTCATACCGCTCGCACCAAAGGGCAACCAGCTTTTGCATATGCTCGTCCGACAATTCAGGGAGCGTGACCGTATGGCCGGGAGAATATAAAATCACTTCGCATTTGCCATAGGAAGGGCGCACTTTAAAAAAGTCATCCGCCACATCATCCGGCTCCGGCGGATTCTGGGAAAGCGCGGGAAAATCGTTATCATATTTCAGCACTTCATAATCGGGCACATTGCCAAAGCTCGGGCAAAACGGGCAATAATCCTTCGGCATATTGGGCCGGTTCTGCCGGTTGCTCGCAATCATCACCCAATCCTTGGTCAAGGGATGCCATCTCAATTCAGCCATACAAGTCGCTCCTTTTCTGCACGTTGTGAAAAAACACAAGGTTCCTAATTCTTATTCTAGCCGATTCGCCCAGCGTACGCAATATTTTCAGGCCTTGAAAAAAGCCTGTTTATGTAGAATAAAATCATTTTATTCGATAAAAATATGTGCAAAATAGGATAATCCCTAAAAACCATAGGAAAGCAACGCACTTTTTCTATTTATAATGAAAAGAAATTCCCGTTTTCTATTCCCCACTTATCCAATTTTTTCTCTCTCATCGAGCGGAGAGCGCCTGACGTTTCAAAAAACAATAGGCGGGCACTCGAAAAAGGCCCGCCTGGAACAATTCAACCTTTGTTTTTATGCCCTACATGCTTAATCACGGAAATTAGAAGGTAGCTTTGGCAGAAAAAATTGCGCTGTTCCTTTCAACCTCATATACGGGCGCGGATTCCATAATTGCGGCGCAGCAGGATGGACGCCCAATGCTGCAAGCATTGGCGTCACCATTTGAAACCGCCGCTCAAAGCTCTCCGCATTGCGCCGTTCTTCCCGCGTCCAGCCCGCCTCTGCGACGGCGGCAAAACGAGGATAACACATTTCGCTCATGTGCGCAAAGGTTTCGATATATTCTGCCCAAACCGGTGCTTCCACACCCAGAATGTTTTTTTGATAAATTGGCCTGACTTCCTTGAGCGCCGGGCGGTAATGGTACGTTTTCCGCAACGGGGTCATCGCATAGGGGTAGTCAC
>OKST01001559.1_pt1 | contig 10189 bp, 10 predicted proteins | sample 1606341 | NCBI WGS metagenome assembly OKST01 (sample SAMEA3879563, study PRJEB24766) | human gut metagenome | biome: human-associated habitat; feature: feces | place: USA | collected 1985/1987 | reverse complement strand
CTTCGTTGTTCCATATGTCTTATCCAGCATATTTAAAACGTGGGTTACTTTTTCCTTTTTTGTCATATGTATTCTCTTTGGGTGATCCGTTTTATGATCGCCCGAGCCAGAAGTCCGGCGACGCCTGTCTTTTTTGCAACATGCTTCCTGCCGTGCAGATAGAGTGCCTTGACCTCGATGCCCGCTATATCCTCCGCGGTGAGCGGATCATCGCCGAGAACGACGAAATCGGCGATCATACCGGGTGCAAGCGTGCCGCGTTTATTCTCCTCATGGCTCATATACGCGGGATTTGCCGTTATCATGCGCAGCGCGTCAAGACGCGATATGCGCTCGTCCGGATTGGGATGATTTACGGAGCACGCCATACCGTACAGGGGCTTTGGACGCGTGCACGGTCCGTCGGAGCCGTCGCCTACGACAAGTCCGAGGCGGTGCATCGTTCCCAGCGCGTTCAGTCTGTCAGTGCGCTCTCTGCCGAGCACCGAGCACAGATACTCGTCCGGCTCCTGTTTCCAATATATAAACGGCGACTGCGCGGCTATGCACAGCTTTATCTTTGCCGCGCGCTTTAGCTGCTCCTCGCTTGCAAGGCAGACATGGATCATCACATGGCGCGCATCGTCCCACGGCTTATCGGCATAAGCCGCCTCATATGCCGTTATGCACTGCTCCACCGCCGCATCACCTATGGCGTGCATGGTTATCTGCCAGCCCTCGCGGTTTGCGCCGATGGCGAACTCGTTCACGCGCTCCTGCGGATAATTCAAAACGCCGTAGTTGTTCGGATCGTTCGCGTACGGCTCCTTGAGCGCCGCGTCCTCTGAGCCGAAGCAGCCGTCGAGGGCAAGCTTGAAGCAGCCGCCGACGCGCTTGAAGCCGTGTTTTTTCACGGCCTTGAGGTCCATGGTCTGGAAGAATATGCGGAACGCCTGCGGCAGGCCGGGCGCGAGTATTTTTATCATGTCTATATCCAGATCGTTTGCAAAGCCCACGCCCTCAACGGTGTGCACGAGCCCGATGCCGACCGACGCAAGGTACTCCGCGCCTCCGGAGAGACCGCGTATAATATCCATCGTGGGGATATACGCCGTCGCCTCGTTCACGCCGTTATAAAACGCCGACTGGTACAGCCATCCGGTCTCGGTATTGCAGCCGGGATCGGATTTCACCTTATCCGACAGCAGTGCCAGCATTGCGCTGTTGCACACGGCAGCATGACCGTCGTACTTCATGACCATGAGCGGACGCTCCGTCCAGTCGTCAAGATCGCGCTTTTCGGGCAGCCGATGCTCGGCAACGGTGTTTGCGGTGCAGCCGTAGCCCATGAGCACCTTGTTTTTCCGGTGACTGTCGGCATAGCGCCTGACCGCCGCCTTTGCTTCGGCAAAATTTCTGACATCCATGAGATAGAATGTGTTCTCAAAAACGCACAGCGAGCCGAAATGCATATGCGTGTCGCCGAACGCGGGCGTTACCGTCGCGCCGCCGAGATCGACCCGTTTTGCCTTGCCGTAGCGCGGAGGGATGCTGCTTTCATCGCCGAGCCACACGATGTGACCGCCCTTTACCGCCATCGCGGTGTAAATGCGGTTTTCCTTTTCGCAGGAGATGAATCTGGCGTTCGTATAAAGCTCCATAACCTCATTCCTTTCACTTCTAAAATGGGCTCCATGCAGACATGGAGCATTTCCCTTTCCGATGCGCGCGGCCGCAGCCGCGGCGGGTGCTTTTGTCCACCTTAACCCTTTCGTGCGCCGATGTCAAGCTTGGGCGCTGCGCGGTCATTTTTTGCCACCTGCTTGCAACATTCTTGTTTCTGGTATACAATAACGGTATCTTCCATGACTTTTTCTGCAAATCCGGACAAGGAGTCAAACCGATGCTTCAACTTGCAGTGTGTGATGATGAGGCCGTCTGCCTGAGGCAGACCGTGGATATCCTGCGCGCGGCGCTGGGGGACACGCCGCATCAGCTCAAAACGTTTCAAAATGCGCCCGCCGTGCTGCATATGCTCGCCGAGGACGGTTACCGGCCGGACATCGCCGTGCTGGACATCTGCATGGGCGAACTCGACGGCATCTCCCTCGCCAAGGAGATCAACCGCCTCGCGCCCGCCTGCCGCGTGATCTTCCTGTCGAGCTACGCGGGCTATCTCATGGACGCGTATGAGGCCGAGCACATCTACTACGTGCTCAAGTCGGACGAGGCGGCGCGCCTGCCGGTCGCGCTGCGCAAGGCGCTGGGCGCGCTCTCGACCGAGAAAACGCTCACGCTCCGGCGCGGCGGCAGCTATCAGCGCGTCGGGCTCGACACGGTGCTGTATCTCGAGCGCTCGCTGCACAAGATGCTCGTGCACACCACCGACGGCGATCTTGAGACGACGCAGAGCCCGCAGGCCCTGCTTGCGGGCGACGCGGCGGACGAGTTCATCCGCTGCCACCAGAGCTTCTGGGTCAACTGCCGGGCGATCGTTGGCATGGAGCACGAGACCTTCTGCCTGAGCGACGGCACGCGCGTGCCCATCAGCCGCTCGTATCGCAAGAATGCGCGCGAGGCGTTTTTCCGGCTGCTGGCCGGGCGCACCGCGCGGCTGGATGTACCGGAGGGCGCGGCCGATGGCGTATAACGGTTTCTGGGCGGATTTTTTGTTCAACACCTGCGTCATGGCGGCGTGGTGTGTGTTTTTGTGGCGCGTGCTCGACGGGCCGCGCTTTCGCGTCTGGGTGACGGTGCTGCTCGCCGCGCTCATCGGCGCGGCGTACATGGCGGCGACGCTGCTGCTGACCACGGTGGGGCAGCTGCGCGCGCTGATGTTCCCGGTGTGCTCGCTGGCGATGGCGTTTTTGCTCTTTCGCGGCAGGCCGGGGCGAAAGCTGCTCGCGGTCGCGGCGGAGCTTGCGGGCTCGCTGCTTATGGAGATGATGTTCACGCCGCTGATGATCGACCTGCAGTCAAACGACGACATCTCCGTCTGGGCAGACCCGCGCGCGCTCATCTACGGCGTGACGTTTCTGCCGGTGCTGGGACTCGGGCTGATGCTCATCAGCTTCATCTTCACGCGCTCGAAAAACAACCTCTCCGGCCGGCAGCTGCTGGTCTTTTCCGCGTTTCCGATCACGCAGATGGTCTGCGAGGCGTCGCTCGTGACGCTCATGTTCACACCGCCGCGGTATGAGTACATCCCCATGCAGCTGACCATGTCGGTGCTGTTTCTGGTGTCCGACATCCTGCTCTACCGCACCATGGTGCGCACCGAGCAGCGCGTGCAGCTCGAGGTGGAAAATGCGCTGCTGGAGTCGCAGCTCGACGCGCAGCTTGCGCACTACCGCGACCTCACCGCGCAGTACGAGCAGATCCGCGCCATGCGCCACGACATCGCCCACCATCTGAACACCATCCACGCGCTCTTGGAGGCGGGCAACCTGCAGGCCGCCTCGGAGTATTCCGAGCAGCTGCTGCCGGCGCAGACGTACAGCTCCCGCCTCGGCAGCTGCCGCAATCCGGTCGTGGACGCGTTTTTGTACACGCGCACGCAGGAGGCCGGGCTGCGCGGCGTCCCGGTGCGGGCGGACGTGTCGCTGCCGGTGGAGCTGCCGGTGTCGAACACCGACCTCATCGTCGCCTTCGGCAACCTGCTTGATAACGCGCTCGAAGCCTGTGCCGGCATTCCGGACGCGCAGATCACGCTGCGCGCGCACATGGACAAGGGCTATCTCGTCATTCAGGAGTCGAACCCCGTCCGCGCCCGGCAGCCGCAGGGCAAGAAGCCCCGGCGCATCCCGGAACTGGAGCGCGGGGTGGGCTTTCGCGTGCTCGGCAGCCTCGCCGCGAAGTACGACGGCAGTTTCCGGCACACGTGCGAGGACGGCGTCTACACCGTCACGCTCCTGCTCAGCGCGGGCGCTGCGCCTGTATCATGAAACATATGGGTCGCAAAGGACTCCGGCTTCGGCCGGAGCCCTTTTGTTTTGGCGCGCAAAAATGTGTTATTTCTGCACGGAAATATGCCGATTGTGCAGAGCGCATGTAAATTCGCGGCCAAAATGCTATATTTCTCCCATGAAGGAACGGAGCGCGCGGCGCGCTGCTCCGCGAGAGGGAGAGAGATCACAAGTGGCCGAAGTATTGAACATATGTATCGTGGACCCCAGCACGATCTGGCGGCACACGGCGAGAGAGATCCTCTGCCGGGAGCTGGACGCCAATGGGGTGCGCGCGTGTGTGGATGAATTCTACGCGCCGGAGTCGATGACGTCCGACGGCGGGTGTGCGTACTACGACGTTGTGCTGGCGGATATTTCCGACCGGCAGACGCGGGAGCAGTATTTGCGCTTTTTCCGGGACCTGCGCCTCACGAGCCCGCAGACGAAGCTGATCCTCCTGTCGGCAGATCCGCTGGCGGCGCTGGATGTGTTCGAGTGTGACCCGGATTACTTTGTCTGCAAGCTCGAGATGGAGACGCGCCTGAGCGCCGCCCTGCGCTTTGTGCTGCGTCCGTGCGGCGGGGAGCTTGGGCCCTGCCTGATCGTGGGCTCGCGCGCGACGCGCCATGTGCTGTCCATGCGCGAGATCCTGTACTGCGAGCACGCGCAGCGCCAGACGAAGATCGTCATGACGACGCGCACCGTGACGTGCTCGGAAAAGCTCAACGAGATCTATGGGCGGCTCGATCCCGCGGAGTTTGTGCAGACGCACTGCAGCTTTCTGGTCAATCTCAGCTATGTCAAGGAGCTGCGGCGCACGTGTGTCGTGCTGCGCAGCGGCGCGTGCGTCCCGCTCAGCCGCGCCAACTATGCCCGCGTCCGCCAGGCGCTGGCGCAGCACCTTTCGCACGCGCTCGGGGGCGAGCGGCCGCTTTTTACGCTGTCCGAGCGCTGACGCCGCCGCGGCGGATCTTGCCCGGAGATCTGTGCGGCCGCTCTTTTGCGAGGAGCGGCTTTGTGATAACCGACGAGACGTGGTAATGGTGGATATAGATCCGCTTGTACCAAAGGATCACCTGCTGAGGAAAATAGAAAATCTGAAAAAGTTAGCAGCATGGAGCCGGAACAGCTCCGCCTTAATCTAAGGCTGTGTTCTTTGACAGACTGAAATGAGCGCAGGAATATTCCTGCGCTCATTTTATTGTAAAAGCAATCCGGGAACGGTATTGGCCTGCCGATCAAAGCCTTCCCGCAGCAGACAACCGTCGATTCGCCATCAGACGATGCGGAGATATTGCGCTGCAGAAGCAGAGGGCTTGCCGAGGCAAGCGCCAGATTCCAGGAAGCTACCCGATATCATACTTGCCGATATCGACGTCCTGAAAGCTCACGAGCGTATAGGATTCCGGCTTCGGCACGGGATACGTACAGTCGAAGCCCATCTTTGCCGCAAGGTTGTCCTTGACGACAGGGTTCAGCTCATGTCCGAACGCCCCGGGAATGATGATGATATCCTTGGCCGGGTCGCAGCGCGTGACCATCGCACGCTCGATCTGTTAAGCTCAAATTTCAGCTGTCCTAGGTGCTACTGCAATGATTAAAAGAGTTAACATGGAATAGGGTTGTGTCAATTCTGCATTATAATATCATCTGATAAATTTTTACAACCCTTGCGTTTGGAAATGCGTCCTTAAAATCGCAGAGCTTAAATTATGCAAAACACTTAGCTGTAGCATGCCGCGCATCCGACCGGAAAACCATATTTTGAGGATTTGTCATCTCCTGCACTTGCACCCTTTGCTGTTGACATTGCTGCGGCTGTTTGCTAAACTGCTAAAGCGACTCGCTCGCAAAAACAGCAAAAGGAAAGAGAAGAAGAAAGAAATGAAACTCGTCAAAGCCTACAACAGCGTCAGCCTCGTGCTGCGCATCGTCATCGGCATGGTCATCGGCACGGCGCTCGCCCTGCTGATCCCCAACGCCGCCGTGACCGCCCCCGGCATCGGCATCCTCGGCAAACTGTTCGTCGGCGCGCTCAAGGCGATCGCCCCGCTGCTCGTGTTCGTGCTCATCATCAGCGCGCTCGCCCAGTCCAAGGAGAAAATGGGCAAGCAGTTCGGCACCGTCATCGCGCTCTACCTCGTGTCCACGTTTCTCGCGGCCGTCATCGCCGTGGCTGCAAGCTACCTTTTCCCCGTGACCATCACGCTGACCGAGGCCGCTTCCGACAGCGCGCCCGAGAGCTTCGCGGAGATCTTTACGAACCTGCTGACCAACATCGTCTCCAACCCCATCGGCTCGATCGTCAGCGGCAACTTCCTCGGCATCCTGTTCTGGGCCATCGTGCTCGGCTTCGCGTTCAAGGGCGCTGCGGATTCGACCAAGCGCTTCCTCGCCGACGCCTCCGAGGCCGTCACGAAGGCAGTGCGCTTCGTGATCAATCTCGCCCCCTTCGGCATCCTTGGCCTCGTGTTCACGGCCGTGTCCACGAGCGGTCTGGCCATCTTCACCGAGTACGGCAAGCTGCTGCTCCTGCTCGTGGGCTGCATGCTGTTCTCGGCGCTCGTCGTCAACCCCATCATGGCCTTTGTCGCCATGCGCAAGAACCCCTATCCGCTGGTGTTCAAATGCCTCAAGGAGAGCGGCGTGACCGCTTTCTTCACGCGCTCGTCCGCCGCGAACATCCCCGTGAACATGTCCCTGTGCGAGAGCCTCGGTCTGGATAAGGAGTTCTACTCCGTGTCCATCCCGCTCGGCGCGACCATCAACATGGCCGGCGCTGCCGTCACGATCACGATCATGGCGCTCGCCGCGGTGCACACGCTCGGCATCACCGTGCAGCTGCCCGTCGCGATCATCCTGTCGGTCATGGCGGCGCTCGGCGCGTGCGGCGCGTCCGGTGTTGCGGGCGGCTCGCTGCTGCTCATCCCCATGGCCTGCTCCCTGTTCGGCATCTCCAACGATGTTGCCATGCAAGTCGTCGGCGTCGGTTTCATCATCGGCGTCATTCAGGACTCGCTCGAAACTGCCATCAACTCCTCGTCCGATGCGCTGTTCACCGCCGTCGCGGAGTTCAAGCAGTGGCGCAAAAACGGCAAGGAGATCCAGTTCTGAGCCGTCAGACCCATATGTCCCAAAGCCTGACCGGGAAACCGGCCGGGCTTTTTTGAGACTGTCAAAAAGTAATGCTTTTTGACAAAGCGGCTGCAGTCTGCTGCGCGTACAAGGCGGCGGAAAATGGCGCGTATGCACCCTTGCGCGGCACGGCCTGCATAGATTACCGGAATTTGCAGAAAATAGGGTTGCCGAAACGCAAAACAGAGCAAAGGAGTTTTCAGAATATGAAGGCAACCGGAATCGTGCGCCGGATCGACGACCTTGGCAGAGTCGTCATCCCAAAAGAAATTCGCCGCACCATGCGGATTCGTGAGGGTGATCCGCTTGAAATATATACGGATGCGGACGGTGAGGTGATCTTTAAAAAGTATTCCCCCATCGGGGAGCTTTCTTCCTTCACCGGCCAGTATGCGGAGGTTCTTTCCCGCAGCACCAATTTGCCCGTTCTCATTTGCGACAGGGATCATGTCATCGCCTGCGCAGGAATTCCAAAGAGGGAAGCGGTAGACCGGCGGATTTCCGCTAACTTGGAATCGCTCATGGAAAAACGCTCGAATTTTGTCTATAGCGGATCGGGCGAATCGCTTCGTCCGGTGGAAGGGCTGGAACGCATGGCCGGGATTGCCTATCCGATCATTGGGTCGGGCGATGTGTCCGGCGCCGTCGTGCTCCTGATGGCGGAAAATGGCGCTACGGCCCCATCCTCAACCGAGATCAAACTCATGCAAGTTGCCGCCTCCTTCCTCGGCAAGCAGATGGAGGAATAACCCGGCTATTTCAAAAGATCAGAGCGCGCTGCAAAGGTGATGCCAAAGCAGCGCGCTCTTTCTCTTTCCCTCCCCCAATCGAACCCGTTGGGAGAAGGCGGGGCCATCTATCTAAAATGCGCCATGTGCCTATCGGCTGTCCCCGGCTCCCCTGTGGACGGATCAACCGCCACCGGAGGACGCATCGGCGCTTATTGTTATCCCCGATTACAGTCTATGCCTCTCCCCCCGCGTTAGCGACTGTTCTTCTCGCCCATCATCCGGTGTGTTTTGTCCCATTTTTGAAAATTGGAACGAAAACAGCCTTCTTTTCCCTTTCTTTCTCAAAATCATAGGCCAAAAAGAAATCTCCGTTAATTTGCTCACTGCAATTGATTTCTTTTTCGTTCTCCCCTATAATGAAGCGTAACCTTTTTCAGAGGAAGGGATGGATTTTAACGTGAAAAAAAAGATCCTTGGCATTGCTTTTGCCGATGAGATGGAATACGCCCCATTTTTGACCTATGCGCAGCAGCAAGGCTTCCAGGCGGAGGAAAAACGCGGAAACGCCGGCCTTGTGATGGAGCTTCAAGAAGGTGATCGTCAGCTGGAAATTCACGCCGTACAGTGCGGGATCGGGAAGGTGAACGCAGCGAGCGCCGTTTCCTTTTTAATTGCAGATAACGGCGCGCAGATGGTCTGCAACGCAGGCCTCTCCGGCGCGGTCTCCGGGCTGCGGCGAGGTGACCTCGTAGCCGGGGCAACCTATGTGGAATGCGATTTTGATCTCAGCGCTATCGGAATACCGGCCGGCCAGAAGCCCGGGCAGGAATGGGTTTATCAGGCGGATAAAACGCTTCTGCGCCTAGCGCTTGCACACCCTGGCCTGCAAGAAGGAAAATTAGGCACCGGAGATTTCTTTTTAACGGACGTCGATCGCAAAAGGGACTATATTGAGCGCTTTGGCATCACCGCCTTTGATATGGAAACCGCAGCGATCGCCTCTGTTTGCCACAAATGCGGAATTCCCTTTATATGCCTGCGTAAAATATCGGATGATGCTGACGACTCTGCCACGGAACAATACCGGGAAATGAATGAACGGGCGGAAGATACGCTAACCAACGTGCTACAAGATCTTTTTCACCGCATTCTAACGGAAGATGCCCTTTGGAACTGAATCTTCCATACAACAATAGAGGGAAACGCGTGAAGCTGCGTTTCCCTCTATTGTTACTATATGAAAAATTTACACCGTTGCCGCCCTTTTCAGCGCCGTATCGCCTGGGGTGCGGCGGCCGGAATCATCTGATAAATTTTATCATCACCATCCACCATGCTGATCGGCACCTCCGGTGCCAGCAAGTGAACATCTTCTACAAAATGCGCGCTGTTTTCCCGCGGGAATCCCATTACGATATTGACAGCGCCCTCCTTGACAGCGTGTACTGCGGCAGTAATCGCGGGGCTGTCGTTAAAATAAATCGTCATCTCCGCATTCACTGCCTTTGCCTGCTGGTGCAAACGCTCAAGCGTATCAGAGTTTGGCTGGAAGCACTCCTCCATCCGCTGTACGCTGACAACCTGCAACGGTACTCCTTCGCCATCCGCGATCTTTTTACCCGCCCGAATCAGCCGCTCACAATCGGGTTGGCTGGTCACGCACACCAACACGCAAGCTTTCTTTGACATGGACTCACCTCCTTCTTGCTTCCTTCAAGGTACATCCATATCATACCGCTGATATGTTGCGGGTTTTGTAAAAAACAATGACGAAAGTATAAACTTCTCCGCCCATTTTTCACAATTTTTCAACATAAGTTTCATGCATAGTGACCAAATCTTGCCTTATGATTCCTGAATGGCAGAAATAACCGTTTGATTCTCCCGATCGGATGGCACAAGGCCGATGTAGCTTTTGCCAGCATTTAGATGAAGCTCTGACCCATCGGAAGCATACAGCTTCAGCGGGCTGGCAGGCGTGTTCCCCTTTTTCCAAGTGATCTGCTCGTACGTGCCGTTTGATGCATAAATTCCGTTGCCTCCAGTTAAATCCATATCAATGCACCCGCCCGCATCCCCCATGCTTTTGACCGGGCAATAGAGCACAAGCACATTGGTCACTTCCATCTGTTTGCCGCCATCCTCCGTCATTGGCTGGCCATTCAAGAAGTTCTGATAATGCCCGGAGGCCGCATCATACCGGAACGTATGTTGATAAGCATTTGAGAAGGAGAAGGCCACGCTTTCACATGTGCCGCCGGAAAGGCTTCTAGGCTTACCCTCTTGCGCAAATACAAAGGGAGCTCGGTTCGCCTGATTGGCCTCGCTCCTAAGGTTGAGCCTTTCGAATGCCTTCGCAAGCCGCTCTCCATCCGTGCATCCAGTATGTTCCATGCC
>OKST01001530.1_pt1 | contig 10324 bp, 8 predicted proteins | sample 1606341 | NCBI WGS metagenome assembly OKST01 (sample SAMEA3879563, study PRJEB24766) | human gut metagenome | biome: human-associated habitat; feature: feces | place: USA | collected 1985/1987 | reverse complement strand
CCAGAAGCTTTGCATCCGGGCATAACTTTAATAAAGCCACCGTGCTTTCGCCCCAACATTCCGCACCGGCACGGTGGAATTCATCAAGTATAATATAAGCAGGCTTCTGCGCTGCGATCTCATCCAGTTGCGTCTGGGTGCAGCACATCAGTTTGGCATAGGTATAAAAGTGAACGTTTGCCAGCGGAAAATCCGGGTCGTTCCTTTTCAGGCTCTCCAGCTGGGTCTTAAAGATATATTCACTGGGAGAAAGCCAGATCACGACCTTCTCTGGGTTGTCCTCGATCAGCTTGAACGCAATGTAGCTCTTTCCGGTGCCGGTGGGATGAACAATGGCAGCCTTGCCATACTGGTCCATCATCCGGACTGCCGCATGATATGCTTTTTCGTTGTGTTCAAACAGGCGCAATGCCACCTTGTTCACCCCTTTCCGCAATAAAGGGGTATCTCTCATTTGGTTAATGGAAGAAGGAACTCAACAAGTTACGATTTATCGAAGATTTTACGAATGCCTGACCACGAATCGCCCCTTAAAAGTTTTCGAAAACACGATTTATTTCTTTTCGTTTGCGTGTCATATCAGAGTGAACATATTTTTTTAACGTGACTGCAGCATCTGCATGACCCAACAGTTCGCTCAAGGTTTTAATGTCGCAATGCGCCTGCAAGCAGGTCGTTGCAAAGGTGTGGCGAAGCGCATGAGGATGCGCCTGATGGACACTGGCTTTTTTCAGATAGCCGTAAATGCTCTTACGGTAGCATCGAGGTTCGACTGGCTTTTCCTCATTGCCAGAAAGAAACCACGTTCCGCTGCTGAAATCTTTCGACAGCTTCTTCAGAACACGAAGCAGCGATTTTGGAAGTGGAATCTCACGATGGGAGTTTTGGGTCTTGGGGGATTGAACGATGACTTTTGTATGGCCATTTCCACAAGAGATCCGAGTCACTGTCCGTTGGATCGTCACAGTTCCTGCCGATAAATCAAAATCTCCCCATTTCAATCCGCAGATCTCGCCGATACGCAGCCCTAACTGAAAGCCAAGCAGTAGACCTATTTTCCGGGGCGTAGGCGCATCCATTACGAACGACTGTAATTTCTTTTGTTCTTCTGTGGTAAACGGCAGCAGCACTTTTGGGGATTTTTGCGGCAGCTTTACCATGATTTCCAAAGGGCGAATAAGATGAAAATGCGCTGCATACTTGCAGATGCGCCGCAGCATCGACAAGCACTCCTGTGCCATGGTTGCCCCTAAAGGCTTTTGCTTTCCGTTGGCTGGTGTTATCACTGCCAAAAGTCCCTGCTCCAGAATTTTTTCGCTTAAAGCACTCACTTTGAAATCCCCGAAAACAGGTTGGAGATAATGTCGCAAAGTATACTGATAGTGTGAAAAAGTCGATTCTTTTACACCATGCCGGACAGAATACAACCATTGCTCTGAAATTTCCGAAAAAGTAATATCGGTGCTGTTCAGGTTGTAAATGCCGTACTCTGCTTTCTTACGGGCAGAGATTTCCCTTACTTCGGTATAAGTCGCCCCATATACATAGCCCCAGCAGGGCTTTCCGTCCGCAGAACGGCCTTTGATATATCGGCCTTCCCACCGCCCATCGCTGCGCTTTCGGATGTTTTCACCGCGTCTTGCCATATAAAGCCTCCTGCTGACACCTTATTGACCACTAATGATTTGAAAATTGAATTTGTGGCTGATTATCTGAACAAATTGGACAATAAATCACAAAAAGATTGACTATATCGCTGAAAATTCTCCGGGGGGGGGTACAAAATGATGACTGTTCCTCTTTACTCAATGGTAATTTAATGTTAAAATAGAATGGTCAAAATAACAAGATTTGTCAAACACATGGTATCTTCCATTAACCAAATGGAGGATACCTTTTCTTGTCTTTCTGTCGGTTGATTTTCGTGGCAAAATTTCGGGAATATCATTCTTGAATATACGGTGCGCCGTACACAAAAACAACCTATTTCCGCTAATATCTACAAAAAAAGGAGAACAGACATATGATATTAGCGACCGATGAAGATACAAAAGTAAAAGATGCCGTTGCATTACGTTTCAAAGAGCTTTGCGAGGAACGCAACATAAGTCCCAATGCCCTCGCTGTCCGTTCCGGTGTCACTCCGTCCACCGTTTACAGTATGCTTGATTCCTCCCAGCAGAGCGTTACCGTTCCAACCGTCAAAAAACTGTGTGATGGCCTTGGAATTACGCTTGTAGATTTCTTTAACGCCTCGATTTTCACTGCAATCGATCAGGAAATCCGATAAATAACACATTGACATCGGTTTATGTACCCTATTGGAAATGCACCAGCATTGTACGAAGCCGCTGCTATTTATCAATGCCTGCATTATAGCCCTGACGTTTTTCTTTTTGCCCTATAACATAGAGATTTTTCTCTATTATAGATGCACCGCGCTTTTGCGCTCTGCCCGCCTTCCACCATTGAAAACGAAAGGACAAAAACATGAAAAGGAGAATCATCGAGTACAAACCAAGTCCCGGCAAACAGAATCTGACCCGCCGACTGTATCTTTGCGCTCTGACCTTGTGGCGCAGCTTGTGGCTGCCTACCTGCTTGGTCGGAGGGCTGGCATATGATGTATTATGATCAGTTCAACACCGGAAAGCGTATTCAAAAGCTGCGCAGAGAGCGCTACCTGACGCAGGAAGAACTGGCCGTCCGCTTGAATGTCAGCGACCGCCACCTCCGCAGTCTTGAGAGTGGGGAGTATATTCCTTCTATTGACCTTTTCATCGAGATCGCTGCATTTTTTGATGTAACACTGGATCATTTGATTATGGGAAAGTCGTTATCTGACCAAGAAGAAAGCTTACGAAACAAGTTGCAGCAAAAGCGTTTGACAAATCAAAAGCTCCGTTTGAAATTGCAGCGTATTATGCAGAAACTGTCTGAAATCGCGGAAGAACTTTAACTCTATATAAAATTGCGCCCCTCCGGGCAGGCAGCATTGCGCTGCTTGTTCAGAGGGGCGTTTTTTTGTTTTTGTGCTCAAAAAACTTTTTTGAAAAATTTCGATTTTATCGTATTTTTCGCAAAAGCGAAACATCGTCTCAACGTTGTTTTCATGTCAAAACCGGAAGCATTACCTCCGGTTTTTTAAACCAAAAAACCGGAGGTACGACCTCCTAAAAAAGCATTCAGTTTTCAGGTACACTATGGTCACAGCAAGGGCAACACCCCAGATGGGGAGAAGCCCAAAACTGTAAGACGTACCTTGAAAACTGAATATCATTCCCTCGGACAAAACAATGAAACTTCCGTAATTCGCGGCCCGGCCATAAAGAAGGCGGGGTGGCTGAAAGGCCAATGAGAGGAAGGGTGCAGTCCCCCTCACCGAGGTGTATTCCAAACCCACCGGGCGTCGAGGACAAATAGGGTGGGACACTTAAAACAAAATCTTCAAAGCCCACCACCGGGATTCTTCTGAATCAAGGCAGTGGGCTTTTTCCATATCGAATATTCATTCTGATGACACGGAGGTAATGATTATGAGCCGTACTTTTACCCACAAGACCGATGAATCGACCCTGACCACCCTCTGTCCCCGCTGCCTGAATGCCTTTCGGAACACGCGTGGCATCCGTGTCCGCCGTGCAGACCCCTATCAGCTCACCAAGGAGCCTTGCACCTACTGCCAGACCAACTTCGGCTACGACTACTACATCCAGCCCACCAGCCCGAAATCCACCTACTTTAAGAAGGGACGGTTTGATGATGAATCTGAATGCGCTTAAGATCGACCCGGAGTTTCAGGGCAAGATCCCGCCGCTGACTTTTGAGGAGCTGAACCAGCTCGAAGCCAACATCCTGCGAGATGGCCGTATCATCAATCCCATCATCGTATGGCAGGGCTTGATTGTAGATGGGCACAACCGCTACACCATCGCCAAGAAGCACCCGGAGATCCCTTTTACCACTCATGAGAAAGCGTTTGCAAACCGCTATGAAGCAATTATCTGGATCTGCAAAAACCAGCTGGGGCGACGCAACCTTACCCCGGAACAGAAGAAGTACCTTATCGGTAAGCAGTATGAAGCTGAGAAATGCGCCAACGGCGGTGATAGAAAAAGTCCTGCTGCAAAATCAGGTTACGGAAAGCGTAACCTGATCGGTGCACCCAAAACCTGTTATAAAGTCGCTGCGGAAAGCGGTGTAGGAAGAACGTATGTGATTGAAGCCGAACATTATGCTAAAGGTTTGGACGCTGCCGAAGAAGCTGTTCCCGGCACACGGCAGAAAGTGCTTTCCGGCGAGGTCAAGCCGACCGCCGCTGAGATTGCATCCGTTGCCCGTGCCCCTCCTGAAGAACGTCCGGCACTGGTAGCTGAGATTTGCAAGCCGAAGCCCCCAAAACCGCCTGCACAAAAGCAGAAAGCTCCCCCAGCCGTAGCTGCACCGCTGCCCAATGCCAGTACATCCGAGGAAGAATGCACGGACGAAGAACTGGTTCATACTCCGGCTCCGCAGGAGCAGACTTTTCCACAAAGAGTGAATGAACCGTTGAAAATCGACCGTCAGCAGATTCTTAAAATCGCAAACAGCCGTTATGTACCCAAACGACTTGCCGATGGTACAGCGATGCTTTGCGAGGTATCGGGAGCCGCCAACAGTATGATGCGCCGCTGGGAAAGTGTTTTCCGGGAATATCCCGATATTCTGTCCGATGCAGAGAACCGTGCATCCGTAGAGCGAACGATTCAGAAGCTGAGAGATTACCTGAAAAATCTGGAAGATAAAATGGAGGAACTGCTATGAAAAATATGAACTGCGTCAGCACTATGCCTGAGATCATGCCCGAAGTCACCGATGAAGCCATCATCGAAGCCCTTTTCGCTCAGCGGCCTTACGAAGAAAAGGTCATCAACAGTGCCTTTCTCGAAATCCCTGCGGAATATCAGCGCAAGCTGAACATCCCCAATGTCGAAAAGATGTCGGCGGAGTTCACCGAACTGATCGCCAACCCGCCCAAGGTCAGCTACCGGGACGGTCACTACTTCGTCTTTGACGGTCAGCATACCATCGTGACCCGTCGGGCGATGAACGGCGGGCAGGATCTTCCGATCATCTGCAAAGTGTACGAGGGACTGACAGAGGAAGAAGAAGCCATGCTGTTTTCCCGGCAGACGGGCGTTTCCACGCCGCTGACCGCTGGCGCAGAGCTGCGCGCCGCTTTGGTGGGCAAAGACCCGGAATCTCTCGCATTCGTGAAAGCCACCGAAAGCACCGGTCTGCAGCTCGGTCTGGACAGCTACCGTGCCCCGTGGAAGATCATCTGCATCCGCACGGCTTTCAAGGAATACAAAGCCTACGGCGCAGACCTTTACAAAGAAGCCCTGACCATGCTGGCAAAGGGCTGGGAGGGTGACCCCGATTCCCTCCGCTCCGGCATCCTGCAAGGCATGGTTCGCTTTGTGGCTCTGTATCAGGGTGAGTATGACCCGGAACGTCTGGTGAAGCGTCTGCAAACCATTCACCCCATGACGCTGGTGCGGGATGAGAAATCCCTGAGCGGCACCGTCAGCTACAAGTATATGATGCTGATCCTTCGCACCTACAACGGCTCCAGCCGCCGCTTTAATCTGCCCATCAAGCAGTGACCTTACTTCTTCATGTTGGTTTCCTTTCACATCGCAGAAGCCGTCCGCAAGGGCGGCTTTTGCCTACATAAGGAAAAGGGGGTTGACTGCCACCGTATATGTAACAAAAGACTTTGGTTTTCTCCGGGGCGAGATCTACTATGCAGACCTTGACCCGCACTATGGCTCCGAGCAGGGAGGTAAACGTCCTGTTATTGTGATTCAAAATAATACCGGAAATAAATTTGCGCCGACTGTGATCGTGGCTGCTGTGACCTCAAAAGTCACCAAAAAGCCAAACCAGCCTACCCATGTTCTCATTGACCGAAATCCAGCGTTTTCAAGGCCCTCTATGGTGCTGCTGGAACAGATCTTTACCATCGATAAAGAACGCATACAGCGTCTCCTAGGGCAAACTACGCCGGGCGAAATGTACCAGATCAACGAAGCCCTGATGAACAGTCTGGATTTGAACGGAGGTCGATAATATCAATAAGAACGTTTCTTCTCCCCTTTCCCCCGCTGTTCCTCCCAACGTTTTCAGCATCGATGCAACTGCACTAAAGCTGATTTCTATTTTATTTGACAACAAGCTGATCTCTGCTGAGGTCTATCATCAGGTCCTTAGCAGATATTCTGCGTAATGTCAAGGATGTCGCTGACACCGGCGACATCCTACATATTCTCTTCCCAATCTTCTATACTACGGGCAAAGGAGGTACAGCAATATGAACATCACGCAAAGAATGTACTTTGGGCCATTCCCATTGGATAAAGACCGTGACCGCCGCATTGTCTTTTACGGTCGTGTTTCCACCCAGCATGAAGCACAGGTCGATGCGCTTGGCAACCAGATGCAATGGTACGATGACCAGCTTCGGTATCATCCCAACTGGCAGGTCGTTGACCGCTACATCGACGAGGGCATCACCGGAACCTCCGCTAAAAAGCGCCCGGCCTTTATGAAAATGCTTTCCGATGCCAAATGCGGAAAATTCGACCTGATCGTTACGCGTGAGGTCTGCCGCTTTGCCCGCAACACCGTCGATACCCTTCAGCTCACCCGCGAACTCCGCAATTTCGGCGTAGAGGTCTTTTTCGTATCCGACAACATCTGGACGATGGACGGCGATGGCGAACTCCGGCTTTCCATCATGGCAACCATGGCACAGGAGGAAAGCCGCAAGATTTCAGAGCGTGTTCTTGCCGGGCAGAAGATAAGCCGGCAGAACGGCGTGCTTTACGGCAGCGGCAACATTATCGGCTATGACCGGGATAAGGTCAACCGTACATACGTTATCAACGAGGAACAGGCTGCAACCATACGGATGGTTTTCACGCTCTATTCTCAGGGCTACGGTGAAAAGACAATCGTCAATGAACTTTCCCGGCTGGGCCGTAAGGATGGGCACGGAAACGTCAGTTGGTCCTGTACAAAGATCAGCCGTATCCTTCGTAACGCAACGTATATGGGCTATGTCTGCTACAACAAGTCCAAGGTCAACAACTATCTTGAAAAGAAGCGCATCAACAATCTGGACGAAACTTCCTTCGTCTATGTAAAAGGCAACTTTGAACCAATCGTATCAGAAGCCCTCTGGCATGAATGCGAGCACATTCGCAAATCCCGTATTTCCAGCCTGCGCCTTCCTGATGGAGAAACAAGGCGTAAAGGAGCCAGAACTACCAAGAATCTGTGGGTGTCAAAACTTCGCTGCCGCTGCGGTTCTTCCTACCGCATTTTCAACTGGCGCAAACTGAAGGACGGAACGCCGGTCTTTGGCTATCAGTGCAATATGCGAACCGTCAACCCGACCCGTTCCTTTGTTCTGGAGCACAACATGACCCAGCAGCTCAGTTGTGATGCTATTTCTATCCCGGAATGGAAGCTGGAACTGATGGCAAAGAAGATCTTTGAAAAGGTCTGGGGCAATCAGAACAAAGCCATTCTCCGTGCCTGTAAGATGATCGAAAGCTGCCAAAATGGAAAAGCCGCCGCACGAATGTCTGCTGCGCCGATTCAGAGCAAGATTGAAAAAATCAAAAAGCGCAAGCTGAACTACGCTGCCATGCGTGCAGACGGCGAACTGCCAAGAGAGGAATATCAAGCCCTCTGCAAACAGGCAGATGACGAGATTGCACACTTGGAGCAGGAGCTGAAAGCCCTCTCCCCTGCGCCCGAACCGCAGACGGTTTCTTCGGACATGAAAGCGATCTACGATTTTCTCTCTCAGAAGGTCGATGTGCACGGTGCCTGTCTTGCACCCGAATTGATCGACCAGTTCGTTGAAGTGGTCACCCCCTTTGCCGATTACTCCTACCGCTGGAAGCTGAACACCGGCTGCAAGAAGTCCAAAGAGGAGCGCACCAATCTGATGGCTATATCGGAAAAGCCCATCCTCACCTTCACCATCGACTTTGAAACCGCCAAGCGTTACCGGGAAGCCAACAAGATGCCCCACCAGTTCCGCCGTGCAGCGTGGACCGACCTGACTGTGGAGGTGTATCTGTGATGCTTCTGGGAAGCGTCCCTGTGTTAAACGCAATTCACCTCACACATGAGCAAACAAATAAGGCCCACCGCCAAAATTGACGGTGAGCCTTATTTGTTTGCTTGATTTTTAACGATAATTCGCTATAAAATCCTTATGCTCTCGGGTTTTTAATAGCAGCCTGAGCAGCAGCCAGACGGGCGATAGGCACACGGAAGGGAGAGCAGCTGACGTAATCCAGACCAACGTTGTGGCAGAACTCCACGCTCGTGGGGTCGCCGCCGTGCTCGCCGCAGATGCCCAGACCCAGATCGGGGCGGGTCTCACGACCGTCGTGGGCAGCCATCTTGACCAGCTTGCCGACGCCGACCTGATCCAGATGCTGGAACGGATCGCTCTCGTAGATCTTGTTCTCGTAGTATGCGCCCAGGAACTTGGCAGCGTCATCACGGCTGAAGCCGAAGGTCATCTGGGTCAGGTCGTTGGTGCCGAAGCTGAAGAACTCAGCCTCCTTGGCGATCTCGCCGGCAGTCAGGGCTGCGCGGGGGATCTCGATCATGGTACCGACCTGATACTTCATGTCAACGCCGGCAGCAGCGATCAGCTCGTCAGCAACCTTGACGACAACGTCCTTGACGAACTTCAGCTCCTTGACCTCGCCGACCAGCGGGATCATGATGTGCGGAGTGATCACATGACCGGTCTCAGCAGAGACGTTCAGGGCAGCCTTGATCACAGCGCGGGTCTGCATAGCAGCGATCTCGGGGTAGGTAACAGCCAGACGGCAGCCACGGTGACCCATCATGGGGTTGAACTCGTGCAGAGAAGCAACCACGTTCTTCAGGTCTTCGTAGGTCATGCCCATGTCGGCAGCCAGTTCCTTGATGTCCTCGTCCTTGGTGGGCAGGAACTCGTGCAGGGGCGGGTCCAGATAACGGATGGTCATCGGGCGCTCACCCATGATGCGGTACATAGCCTCGAAGTCGCCCTGCTGGAACGGCTCGACCTTGGCCAGAGCAGCCTCGCGCTCTTCCACGGTGCGTGCGCAGATCATCTCGCGGACAGCCTTGATGCGGTCCTCAGCGAAGAACATGTGCTCGGTACGGCACAGGCCGATGCCCTCAGCACCCAGATCCACTGCCTGCTGTGCGTCACGCGGGTTATCAGCGTTGGTCATGACCAGCAGCTGACGTGCTGCGTCTGCCCAGCCCATGAAGCGGTTGAAGTTCTTGTTGCCGGTAGCGGCCACGGTAGCGACCTGCTCGCCGTAGATGTTGCCGGTGGAGCCATCGATGGAGATCCAGTCGCCCTCGACGAACTTGTGGCCGTTGATCTCGAAGGTCTTTGCCTCCTCATCGATCTTGACCTCGTTGTCGTTGCCGCAGCCGGAGACACAGCAGGTGCCCATACCACGGGCAACAACGGCTGCGTGGCTGGTCATGCCGCCGCGGACAGTCAGAATGCCCTGAGAGACCTGCATACCCACGATATCCTCGGGGCTGGTCTCCAGACGCACCAGAACGACCTTCTTCATCTTGCCGGACTTGACCATCTCCTCTGCCTCTTCAGCAGTAAAGACGATCTGGCCGCAGGCAGAACCGGGAGAAGCTGCCAGGCCCTTGCCGACGACCTCTGCAGCCTTCAGGGCAGCAGCGTCGAACTGGGGATGCAGCAGGGTATCCAGCTGCTTGGGCTCCACGCGCAGGACAGCCTCCTGCTCGGTGATCATGCCCTCGTCCACCAGATCGCAGGCGATCTGCAGAGCAGCCTGAGCGGTACGCTTGCCGTTACGGGTCTGAAGCATATACAGGTGGCCGTCCTCAATGGTGAACTCCATATCCTGCATATCGCGGAAGTAGTTCTCCAGACGGGTAGCGATCTCAACAAACTGATCGTACACCTCAGGCATCTGATCCTTCAGGTGGCTGATGGGAGAAGGAGTGCGCACGCCGGCAACAACGTCCTCGCCCTGTGCATTGATCAGGTACTCGCCCATCAGCTTCTTAGCGCCGGTGGCGGGGTCACGGGTGAAAGCAACGCCGGTGCCGGAACGGTCGCCGGAGTTACCAAAGGCCATCTGCTGCACGTTGACAGCGGTGCCCCACTCGTAGGGGATCTCGTTCATCTTACGGTAGACGTTTGCACGGGGGTTATCCCAGCTGCGGAACACGGCCTTGACAGCCTCGATCAGCTGATCGCGGGGATCCT
>OKST01001520.1_pt1 | contig 10363 bp, 8 predicted proteins | sample 1606341 | NCBI WGS metagenome assembly OKST01 (sample SAMEA3879563, study PRJEB24766) | human gut metagenome | biome: human-associated habitat; feature: feces | place: USA | collected 1985/1987 | reverse complement strand
TGGCTTTCTCCAATATCATCATCCGCGATCCGGTTCTCCGGGAGCGCTTCAAAGAACGCGATAAGCTGTTCGGCATGGTCAACCCCATGTCGCTGACAGCGGCGCAGGCGGCCTATGCGCACGGTGGTGCGTGGCATGAGGCACTCAAGCAATATCTCGACGAGAACTTCGCGTTTGTCAAGGCGTTTCTGGCTCGGGAGCTTCCGGAAGCAGTCATGTACATTCCAGAGGCGACCTATCTGGCGTGGGTAGATCTGTCCCGCTGCCTGCCGGATGTGGCAGACCTGCCGGATTTCTTCGCCAACAAAGCGGGCGTGCTGCTCGAGGGTGGGGATTCCCTCTTCGTCGGCAACGCAAAAGGCTATGTGCGCCTGAATCTTGCCATGCCGCACTCGATCATTCAGACCGGGCTGGAGCGGATGCGCAATGCGATCCGCGAAGAGCAGGCAGAACATTAAAATTAAATGCAATAGCAAAAGTCCGATATGGCAGTGGCCATATCGGACTTCTTCATGTTTTATTCCCACGTCTTCCATACATCCGGGCAGTAGCCAATCGTGGCCTGTCTGCCGTTGCGGACGATGGGCGTGCGCAGCAGGGATGGGTCATCGAGCAGCCGCTCGATCTTGTCCTGCTCATAGGCCAGATGCTGCACAAGCGCGTAGTCCGCCGCCTTGGGATCGAGCAGCGCCTCGAGCCCCACGGCGTTTTTCACGCTCGTCAGCTCGCCGCGGCTCATGCCATAGCGCAGCAGGTCGATAGCCTGATACGGGATGCGGCGCTCCTTAAAGTAGCGCTCGGCCTTTTTTGTGTCGAAGCATTTTGACTTGCCCCAGATCTGGATCTTCATATTGCGCCTCCGCTCAGACTTCGATGATCACGGGCAGTACCATGGGGCTGCGGCGCGTGGTCTTATACAGGTAGCCGCTGATGTTTGACTTCACGCGGCCTTTGATGGCCGCCCAGTCGCGCTGCTTCTGGCGCTCACAGCTGGCAAGGCTTTCGTTGACAACACGCTTGAGCTCACCCATGAGCGCTTCTGCCTCCTTGACATACACAAAGCCGCGTGTGATGATCTCAGGGTCAGTAACGGGCTTGCCGTTTTCGGATGAGAGTGTGATGATCGCCATGACGATGCCGTCCTCAGCGAGGTGGCGGCGGTCGCGCAGAACGGCGCTGCCGACATCACCGATGCCGGTGCCATCGATATAGACGTCGCCCGCAGGGACGCTGCTCGTTGCACGCATACTGCGTTTGGTGATCTCAATGACTTCACCGTTTTTGGCCACGAGCACATTTTTCGGCTCAACACCCATGAGCTTGCCGATCTCGGCGTGCTTGCAGAGCATACGGTATTCGCCGTGCACCGGGATGAAGTAATGCGGTTTTGTCAGCGCAAGCATCATCTTCAGTTCTTCCTGACAGGCGTGGCCGGAAACGTGCAGCGGCGTGTTGCGGTCATAAATGACCTCTGCCCCCTTCTGGAACAGCTCGTCTATGACGCGGCTGATCGTGATCTCATTGCCCGGGATGGCCGAGGCGGAGATAATAACGCGGTCGCCCGCGTCGATCGTGACCTGCTTGTGCTCGGAAAATGCCATGCGGTGCAGTGCGGACATCGGCTCGCCCTGGCTGCCGGTACAGACGATAACCGTCTTACTGCGCGGCAGGCTGCCGATCTGTGACATGTCCATCATGACGCCGTCGGGAATGTCCACATAGCCAAGCTCCGTTGCAACGCGCATGATGTTTTCCATGCTGCGGCCGGTGATGCCGACCTTGCGCTTATACTTTGCCGCAACGTTGATGATTTGCTGCAGGCGGTGGACGTTGGATGCAAAGGTCGTGACAATGATGCGCTTACTGCAGTCTTTGAACAGCTCGTCGAAGCAGTCGATCACGCGCGCTTCCGAGGCGCAGTAGCCGGGGCGCTCCACATTCGTGGAGTCCGACAGCAGCGCGAGCACGCCCTCGTTGCCGAGCTGACCAAGACGCGGCAGGTCGATCATGCCGCCCTGAATGGGCGTGAGGTCGATCTTAAAGTCACCCGTGTGGATGACAGTGCCGATCGGCGTTTTGATCGCCAGCGCAACGGAATCGGCGATGCTGTGGTTCGTGTGGATGAATTCGATCTCAAAGCAGCCGAGCTTAAACTTATCACCAGGCTTTTTCGTGAAGATCTGCGTATGGTACAGCAGGTCGTGCTCTTCCAGCCTGAGCTCAATGATCGCAGCCGTCAGAGGGGTCGCATAGATCGGCATGTCCAGCTGCTTGAGTACGTAAGGGATCGCACCGATATGGTCTTCATGCCCGTGCGTGATGACCATACCGCGGATACGGTTTTTATTCGCCTTCAGGTAGCTGATATCCGGGATGACCAGATCCACACCATAGAGGTCCTGATCCGGAAAGCCCATACCGCAGTCGACAAGGAACATATCCTTGCCGTACTCATAGATGGTGAGGTTCTTACCGATCTCACCAAGCCCGCCGAGCGGGATGATTTTCAATTTGGATGCCATGTGAAACTCCTTTTCGTTCGCTTTTGGGCAGACCACTCCCCCAAAAGCAGGTTGATGCTTCGAAAAATATGTACGAAATGCGTCGTCGCGGCGGCGGATAACCAGAGTATATCCGGAAACCCGAGCCGTCAAACCTGTTACATTTCCATTCGGCCGGCCAGCGCCCGCAGGAGCGTGGCATCGTCCGCATATTCCAGATTAGACCCGACCGGAATGCCATAAGCCAGGCGTGTGATCTTCACATCAAACGGCTTGAGCAGGCGCGCGATGTACATCGCGGTCGCCTCGCCTTCCGTGTCGGGGTTGGTGGCCATGATGACCTCCGTGATCCCGCCATCCGCTACACGCTTGATGAGCTCCTGGATCCGGATATCGTCCGGGCCAATATGATTCATCGGCGACAAAACGCCGTGGAGAACATGATATACACCGTTATATTCGCGGCTGCGCTCGAACGAGAGCACATCGCGCGGCTGCGCCACGACGCAGATCGTACTCTGGTCGCGCTTTGGGGACGCACAGATGCTGCACGTCTCCTGATCCGTGAGGTTCTGACAGATGGTGCAGCAGTGTATATTCTTTTTCGCATCCACAATGGCGTCTGCAAACTTCAGCGCCTCCTCCTCCGGGAGGGACAGAATATGAAATGCCAGCCGCTGCGCGCTTTTGCGCCCGACCCCGGGCAGTGCAGCGAACCGGTCAATGAGATTTTCAAGTGCGTTCGGGAAAAATGACATGACAATACCGTCCTGAATCAAGCGTTGCGAATGGCGGCGATGGCGGCCGCGCGATCACTCTGGCGGAACACGGCGCTGCCGGCGACCAAGACATTGGCACCCGCGGCCTTGACAAGCGGAGCCGTCTCCGGGTCAATACCGCCGTCCACCTCCAGCTCACAGCCGGGGTTATGCTGCAGAATACGCTCATGCAGCGCTGCGATCTTCGGCAGCTGATCGGCCATAAAGCGCTGCCCGCCGAAGCCGGGCTCGACCGTCATGACCAAAGCCAGATCCAGCAGCGGCAGATACGGAATGAGCACGCTTTCGGGCGTTTTCGGCTTGATGGCGAGACCGACCTTCTTGCCATGTGCTTTCACGTCCTCGATCGCAGCAAACACATCCTGCGGTTCGTCCGCCTCGACGTGAAACACGACCAGATCCGCACCGGCATCGCAAAACGCGCCTACATAGCGATGCGGCCGGTCGATCATGAGATGCACATCCAGAAACATCTTCGTATACCTGCGCACAGATTTCACAACCGGGATACCGATTGAAATATTGGGCACAAAAATACCGTCCATCACGTCTATATGGATGTAGTCTGCGCCGCCGGCTCCGATCTGCGCGATGTCATCGCCGAGCGTGCAAAAGTCTGCCGAGAGGATGGATGGTGCAAGTTTGGTCATGGATGTCACTCAGATCTGAAAGGATCCGGCCGAGCCGGATGCAGTGCTACGCGCTATAACTAATTGATTATACACCAGATATGGCCATTCTGCAAGTGGCGGAAAGAAAAAATCGGCTTGACGAAAGCTGTCGCCTGCGCTATGATGAGCTTCGGATACTTTCCAATACGAGAACAGGAGCGAGGCAAATGTCTATTGAAGCAGGAAGAGCATATTTCCGGCAGTTTGGCATGGAAGACCGTGTGCAGGAGTTTACAGTCTCGAGCGCGACCGTCGATCTGGCGGCAAAGGCACTCGGTGTTGAGGGCGCGCGGATCGCAAAGACCCTGTCATTTAAGACTGCGGACGGCTGCATGCTGATCCTTGCCGCCGGAGATGCGCGTATTGATAACCATAAATTCAAGGAAAAGTTCCACATGAAGGCCAAGATGCTCTCTGCCGACGAGGTGCTGGAGCTGGTCGGTCACCCTGTCGGCGGTGTGTGCCCGTTCGGCTGCAAGGAAGGCATCCCGGTGTATCTGGACGTGTCGCTGCAGCGGTTTGAGACGGTATTCCCCGCTGTCGGCAGCCCGTCGAGCGCGATCGAGCTGAATCTGGACGAGCTCTACAAATATTCCAACGCCCTTGAGTGGATCGATGTCTGCAAGCTGCCTGCCCCGGCTGAGGCGTGATTGGACATAAAAAATCCTGACGAACCATTGTTCGTCAGGATTTTTTATTTAGGATCGGACCTTTGCTGATACTTAAGGCAGAAGCTTTGTCATGCTCTTGAGACTGATGGCCAGCGTGGAGACATTGTGCAGCAGTGCCGAGGTCGCCGGCGGCAGAACGCCCGCCACGCCCAGACAGATCAACAGGAAGTTAAAGCTGATGATCTTGCGGTAGTTGCTGTGGATACGCTCCATGAGCGCGTCACTCAGACGCTTGAGCGTCAGCAGTGCATACAGATCATCCGCACTGACCGTGATATCGGCGACTTCGCGTGCTATAGCGGCGCCGTCGCTGATGGCAACACCGGCATCTGCCTCGGAAAGCGCCGGGGAATCGTTCACGCCGTCGCCAAGCATAATGACCTTGCGTCCGGCTGCGTGTTCTGCCCGAACGAAGGCCGCCTTGTCCTCCGGAAGAACTTCGGCATAATAAGCATCCACACCGACCGCCTCGGCGACTGCACGGGCGGTCTTCTCATTGTCACCGGTCATCATGACCAGTCTGGACACACCGAGCGCACGCAAGCTGCGGATAACGTCGGCCGCTTCCTGCCGCAGCGGGTCTTCCACGCAGATGACTGCCGCAAGCACGCCGGAAACGGCAAGATACAGGTGGGAATATGTATCCGGTAGAGCGTCAAACTTGGCCTGCTCCCCTGCTGGGATGACGCAGTGCTCATCCTCAAAAACAAAGTGATGGCTGCCGATGACGACCTTCTGCCCGTCGACACTGCTGGAAATGCCATGTGCGACCAGATACTCCACGCGCGAATGGCGCTCCTCGTGGCGCAGGCCACGGCGCAACGCCTCTGCGACGACCGCTTTGGCCATGGAGTGCGGATAATGCTCCTCCAGGCAGGCTGCCAGCCGCAGCATGTCCGCTTCATCATGGTTGCCGAAAGTAACAACCTGCGCAACCTTTGGCTCGGCACGCGTCAGCGTACCGGTCTTGTCAAAGACGATCGTGTCGGCTTCAGACACAGCCTCAAGGAATCGGCCACCCTTAACGGACAGATGATGATCGCTCGCCTCTTTCATCGCAGAGAGCACGGCGATCGGCATGGATAGCTTGAGCGCACACGAAAAATCGACCATCAAAACAGCCAGCGCTTTGGTCATATTCCCCGTCAGGAGCCAGACCAAGGCTGTTGCGCCCAAACTGTACGGAACGAGCTGGTCTGCAAGGTGCGACGCGTGATCCTCCGTTGCGGACTTGAGTTTTTCCGATTCCTCGATCATGCGGATAATGCGGTCGTAGCGGCCGCTGCCGGCGCTCTTTTCCACACAAATGGTGCAGTCGCCCTCTTCGACGACGGTGCCGGCATAGACATAACCGCCTTCCGCCCTGCGGACAGCCAGCGGCTCGCCCGTGATGGACGCTTGATTGACCATCGCCTCACCGGCAACGACTTTGCCGTCAAGCGGGATCACACCGCCGGTACGAACGACAATGCGGTCGCCGACCTGAACGTCTGCCACCGGCACAAGCACCGAGCCTGCGTCCGTCTCTTTCCAGACTTTGTCCACATTCAGGGACATGGTCTGCGCGAGATCAGCAACAGACTTTTTGTGCGTCCACTCGTCAAGAATATCACCGATGCCCAGCAGGAACATGATCGAGCTTGCCGTCTCGAAGTCCTTACGCAGCATAGAGACCGAAATCGCCGCCGCATCCAGCACCGGCACCTGAATCTTCTTATGCAGCAGACAGTTAAGCCCGGCCTTGATATACGGCACGGAGCGCACGACCGTGATCAGCGTGCGCACAGAGCTCGGGATGAACAGCTGCTTCATACCGCGCCAGCACAGCGATGCAATCAGCTTGTCCTCAAATTCGCGGCTCATGGCGCGGCTGCTATGCTCCGGAGCGAGTGCTTGTTCGTTGGCATAGGAAAATGATGCAAGTGCCTGAATGATGGCTGTGCGCGGCGCGTCATAGCAGATCACAGCGTCACCTGTGCGGTCATAGACAGTTGCTTTGGTTATACCTTGGATTTGCCTTAAATATGCCTCGAGAATATCCGCCTGCCTCAGTGACATAGCGCCCTGCATCGTGCGCACGCGCATACGGCCTCGGGTTTCATGCAGGATCGTGCATTTCATGCTTACTCAGCCTTCTCCGCCGTATCCTCAATGACCTCGGCCTGTTCGGCCGCGCGCTTTTCGTTGAATGCCTTTGCACCGGCCAAAACGTCACCTGCGAGCTCCTTGACGTTCGTTACAACCGCCATGACATCATCCTTTTCACGCAGGGCCGCAGCCGTCGTATAAACGTATACCTTCTGGGCATCTTTACTTGCGAGAATCTTTGCACCGACTGTTGCAAACAGCGCACCGCCAACAAATGCTCCCAATTTTTCCATGCTCATAACGATTTACCTCCATGTTATTAGATCCGCAGAATTGCGGTCTGGTTAGCTTACTCAAATTTCTGTTAGATGCAGCTAACTTTCAATTTCAAGTTATACCACTCTAATCAGCTTTTTTCAAGTGTTCGGATAAAAATTTACACATTTCGGCAACGTTAACAAAAGTGCCCCGCCAGAAACGGCGGGGCACGATCAATCTGTCGGATATTTGGTTACTTCAGCAGCATCTTACGGAAATTCTTCTTGCCGCGTTTGAGCACAACGCCGTCCCTCAGCTCTGCCTCGGTAAAGGTCTTGGCAATATCGGTGACCTTGCTGTCGTTAGCAGTCACGCCGCCCTGCTGCACATTGCGGCGCGCATCGGACTTAGATGCACACAGACCGCTCTTGACGAGCAGGCTGAGGATGTCATTGCCGTCTTCTTTCGTGATCTCCACCGTCGGAACGCCCTCGCCGGAGCCGCCGAACACAGCCTTGGCAGCGGCCTGCGCCTTGTCGGCTTCTTCCTCGCCGTGCACCATCTTCGTGAGCTCGTAGGCAAGGATCTCCTTCGCCTTGTTGAGCTGCTCACCCTGCCAACCGTCCATCTTGTCGATCTCCTCGAGCGGCAGGAATGTCAGCATACGGATGCACTTGAGCACATCGGCATCGTCAACGTTGCGCCAGTACTGGTAGAACTCAAAGGGGCTGGTCTTATTCGGGTCGAGCCAGACGGCGCCCTTGGCGGTCTTGCCCATCTTCTTGCCCTCGGAATTGAGCAGGAGCGTAATCGTCATAGCGTGTGCATCCTTGCCGAGCTTACGGCGGATGAGCTCCGTACCGCCGAGCATGTTCGACCACTGGTCGTTGCCGCCGAACTGCATGTTGCAGCCGTAGTGCTGGAACATGTAGTAGAAATCGTAGCTCTGCATGATCATGTAGTTGAACTCCAGGAAGCTCAGGCCCTTTTCCATGCGCTGCTTGTAGCACTCAGCACGCAGCATGTTGTTCACAGAGAAGCATGCTCCGACCTCGCGCAGGAGCTCAATGTAGTTGAGCGGCTTGAGCCACTCGGAATTGTAGAGCATGAGCGCCTTGCCGTCCGAGAAGTCAATGAAGCGCTCCATCTGACGCTTGAAGCACTCGGCATTGTGCTTGATGGTCTCCTCAGTAAGCATCTGGCGCATATCGGTGCGGCCGGAGGGGTCGCCGATGAGCGTCGTACCGTCGCCGATGAGGGCGATGGGCTTGTTCCCGGCCATCTGCAGGCGCTTCATCAGGCACAGCGCCATAAAGTGACCAACGTGCAGCGAATCCGCCGTGCAGTCAAAGCCAATGTAGAACGTGGCTTTGCCGTTGTTGATCATGTTTTTGATCTCTTCCTCGTTGGTCACCTGCGCGATCAGGCCGCGGGCGATCAGTTCATCATACAGTGTCATCTTCTTATCTCCTCATACATGTCATTCTTTGACCTTGTTCTCAGCAAGAATTTCCTCAGCGCGCTGAGCACCCCATGCGATCATATGGGCACAGTGACCCTTGCCGCCGTTTTTCGCCACAAGCTCCTGACAACGCAGGCAGCCAAACTCCTCGCGGAAGCTCTGCGTCATTTGCTTGGTCATAGCCGTGGCAGTTACCTGATCGGCGGCGAGTCCGAACGCCATCACTGCTCCGGAGATGCTGCCGCAGATCTCACCGCAGCGCACACCGCCGCCAAAACCGGTCGCAACACGCCGGGAGGTATCTTCATCCAGTCCCGTTTCGTTTTGCAGCGCCATCAGCACGCTCTGCGCACAGTTGCAGCCGTTCGTGTGATATGCAACGGCAGTTTCTTGGATGTTCATGATTGTTTATCACCTTTCTCAATGGATTGTTTATAGGCAGCGGCAGAAGCAAGCTGCTCAGCCGCGCTGGCAAGCGTCAGCAACGTGATATGCTCGCCGCCGTAGAGCCGCGCGATCTCTCGCTGACGGCCGTCACTGTCGAGCAGCTGCACCGTCGTGCGGGTACGTCCGTCCTGCTCGCGTTTTTCGATCAGGTAATGCTGATCGGCCATAGCCGCGATCTGCGGCAGATGCGTGATACAGATGACCTGCTTGGCCATAGAGAGCTTACCGAGCTTTTCACCGACACGCTGAGCGGCCACGCCGGAAACACCGGCATCCACCTCGTCAAAGACCATGGAGGGCACGTCATCGCGTTCAGCGAACACGTTTTTGAGCGCCAGCATGATGCGCGAGAGCTCACCGCCGGAAGCGATCTTACTGATGCGCCCAAGCGCCTCACCGGCATTTGCCGAGATTAAAAAACGCACATTGTCCGCGCCTGTACTCTGAAATCCGGGCGTGCCGCCGAGCGGTGTGATCTCCACGTGAAAGCGCACGGACGGCATGGACAGCTCGCGCAGCTCGCACTCCACCTGCCGCTCGAGCGCGGCGGCGGCCTCCATGCGCTTATGCGTCAGTTCCGTTGCCGCGGCAAGCGTCTGCTGTGCCTGCTTTGCGATCAATGTCTCCAGCTTTTGCAGCCGATCGCCGGCATATTCGATCTGATCAAGACGTTTGCGGACAGAATCGAGCAGATCGATCAACCCTGCCTCGTCAGTGTTATATTTTCGCTCCAATCGCCGCAGCAGGGACAGCCGCGACTCGATGCGGTCAAATTCCTCATCGGAAAAATCCAGCCCGTCACGAAAATCGCGCAAAGTTTCCGCTGCATCCTGCAGTGTGAACACCGCTCCCTTGACCGCCTCCGGCAGCGCCGCGAGTTCGCCCGCGTAGTTTGCCGCCCGCTCGACCTCCGACAGCGCCTCGCCTGCCAGCGCGGATGCGGAATCGTCTCGGCCGGCCAGCAGATCATAAGCCAGATCGACAGCCTCAGAGAGCTTTTCGAAGTTGCGCAGCAGGTCGCTGCGCTCGGCGAGCTCCGCCTCTTCCCCAGCCTTGAGCTGGGCATGCTCCAATTCCTCCAGCTGACGGCTCAGGCTGTCGGTCAGCAGTTCTTTTTCGTTTTCGTAGGCCGAGAGCGTGTCGCGTTCCTTGCAGAGTGCCTGATACGCCTGATACTGCGCCTGATAGCGCGCGAGTTCCGGCTCTAAGCGCCCGAATTTGTCCAGACTTCGCAGGTGCCCCCGCTCGTCAAGCAGATGCCGCCCGTCGTTTTGGCCGTGGACGTCCAGCAGCAGCGCGCCCAGGTCGCGCAGCTGCGCCGTCGTGACCGGAACGCCGCAGACACGGCAGGATGTTTTGCCCTCCGCAGTGATCTGGCGGCGGATGATAAGTTCATCGTCGCACTCGATCTCGTTTTCGTCACACCACGCCCTGCACGGCCCAGGGTCAAACGTCGCGCAAACAACCGCTTTTTCCGCGCCCGTTC
>OKST01001516.1_pt1 | contig 10415 bp, 8 predicted proteins | sample 1606341 | NCBI WGS metagenome assembly OKST01 (sample SAMEA3879563, study PRJEB24766) | human gut metagenome | biome: human-associated habitat; feature: feces | place: USA | collected 1985/1987 | reverse complement strand
CAGTAAGGATGGCTTGCAGCCTATCGAAAAGACGGTTATCGACCGTTGTGTGCATCAGATCTACCAGAGATATTTCGACAATCCTGCACCTGAGAATATGCCGATCCTTGAGGATTTGTATGATGCCCTTCTGAAGCAGGACGAAAAGGAAGCCCACCATGTAGCGACCGCCTTGGAAATCTATGTTAAGGGTTCTCTGAAACTGTTTAACAACAGAACCAATGTGGATATTCAGAATCGTCTGGTGTGCTTCGACATTAAGGAGCTTGGCAATCAGCTGAAGAAAATCGGTATGCTGATTGTTCAGGATCAAGTCTGGGGACGTGTAACTGCCAACCGTTCTGCCGGTAAATCGACCAGATATTATATTGACGAGTTCCATCTGCTTCTGAAGGAAGAACAGACGGCAACCTATTCCGTAGAAATCTGGAAGCGATTCCGTAAATGGGGCGGCTTGCCGACCGGTATTACCCAGAATGTCAAAGACCTGCTTCGTTCCCCGGAGATTGCCAACATCCTCGAAAACTCTGATTTCATCTATATGCTGAATCAGGCAAGCGATGACCGAAGTATTCTGGCACAGCGGCTGAACATTTCGCCGCATCAGCTGTCCTATGTAACCAACTCCGGTGAGGGCGAAGGGCTTCTGTTCTATGGCAATGTGATTCTGCCGTTCATTGACCGATTCCCGACTGATCTGGAACTGTATCGCATTATGACCACGAAGTTAAACGAGGTGGCACAGGAAAAGGAGGCGTAATGTATGGCGAAAAGACCTACACGGCTCCGTTTTACCGAAGATGACCTTGCAGATTCTCATGTGAAGAAAGCTGCCGACCGTGCAGATAAGGCGGTTGACAAGGCTGAGAAAGCGGCAGATAAATTGGCTTCCAAAAAGGCAAAGCCGAAACTAAAGCTGGAAACAGATGCAGCCGGTTCCCGTAAAGCAAAGCTCCGTTTTGAAAAAGTGGAGTTTACGGAAATCGAGCGCCCATCTGTGGCAAAGCACATGGCAAGCCGTGGTGCCGCAGTCACGCTCACATCCAAAGCACATCAGGCGGTGTCAGAATATGAGGATGATAATATCGGCGTTCAGGCTGTGCAGGAAACGACCAAGGCTGTTGAATCCACTGCTTATACCGTCGATCATGCCGTTTACAGCCACAAGCTGAAAGCCTACGACAAGGCAGAAAAGCTGGTAGAAAAATCAGATAAGGCAAATGTAAATGCCCTGTATGAGAAGTTCAAAAAGGACAACCCCGATGCCGCTTCTAATCCCATTTCCCGATGGAAACAAAAACAGGCAATCAAAAAGGAGTATGCAGCGGCGAAGGCAGGCAAAGGGACAGCGAAAGAAACTGCCGCTAAAGCAACAAAGAAAGCAGCCCAAAGCACCAAAACGATTACAGAGAAAGCGATGGAGTTTTGCACCACACACGCTAAAATGATCCTGTTTGTTTTGATTGCTGGACTGCTTTTTATGATCCTCTCAGGGATGTTCTCGTCTTGTTCGGCTATGTTCCAAGGCGGCACACAGATCGTTCTGGGAACTTCTTTTACCGCAAAAGAGGAAGATATTATCGGTGCGGACAATGATTACAAGGCTTTGGAAGCTGCGCTCCGCAATGAAATCAATAATATCGAGCGTACTCATAGCGGATATGACGAGTACCGGTATGACCTTGATGAAATCAACCACAATCCTTATGAGCTTGCGGCATATCTGACGGTAAAATTCGAGGACTACACCAGAGATGAGGTGCAGGCTACCCTGCAATGGCTGTTTGAGCAACAATATGAGCTGACCCTCACAGAAGTAGTAGAGATTCGTACACGAACAACATCTTCTACTGATCCTGAAACGGGAGAGACAACAACAGAGGAAGAAGATTACGAATATTATATTCTGAAAGTGAAGCTCAGAAATAAGGGCTTGAACAGTGTGATTTCAAATTCCGGCTTGTCGGAAGATGATATGGAGCGATATAGAATTTTGCTTCAGACAAGGGGCAACAGACCGGATATTTTCGGAAATGACATTTACGCCACCCCTGGCGGCGAGTACACCGATTATGATATTCCGGGCGAAGCTCTGACGGACACACGATTTGCCAATATGATTCGGGAAGCTGAAAAATATCTGGGATACCCGTATGTGTGGGGCGGCAGCAGCCCGTCCACCTCCTTTGACTGTTCCGGGTTTGTTTCCTATGTAATCAATCACTGCGGCAACGGTTGGAGTGTTGGACGGTTGACCGCAAACGGTTTGATGGGCGTATGCGATATTATCCCCAAAAGCTCTGCCAAGCCGGGAGATTTGATTTTCTTCCAAGGCACTTATGATACCTCTGGCGCATCACACGTTGGTATCTATGTTGGCAATGGTATGATGATCCACTGCGGAAACCCCATTTCCTACGCTTCTATCGAATCGAATTACTGGCAACAACATTTTTACTGCTTCGGCAGAATCAGAAACTAAGGAGGAATGTCGATTGAGTGCCAAATTAGACAGAATTGGTGCAGACCTTGAAAAAGCCCGTAAGAAACGGGCAGAATGGGATGCCAAGGTGAAAGACCTGGAACGCAGATACCGTGAGGAGGAAAATTCCGAAATCCACGAGATGGTTCATGCTGCGAACCTGAATCCCGAACAGCTTTCCGAGCTGCTCCGTATGTTTGCTGCGGATATGGCTCCAAAGCCTGATACGATCAATACTATGAATGAGGAGGAAACGCAGAATGAGATTTAAGAGATTCAGTGCCATGTTGCTGGCACTTGCGATGTGCATGGGTGTGTTTTCGACAACGGTGTTTGCCTACTCCGATGAGAGTGCAACAACCACTACTACGGAAAAGGCAGAAACCGTGGAAACTGTCCCTGAAAAGACCGAAGATAAGACTTCCGAGGAACTTCCCTACACCGTGACCGTCAATGAGGATGGCACGGTGGTTTTCTCTTTCAATGGCAAAGAGTGGATTTATGATGCAGAGGAATCCGAGGATAATAACATGGGAACTGGCAAGGTGGTAACGAGTGGTTCCCGTCTGAATGTGCGTACTGGTGCAGGCATGAATTATGAGATCATCGACCGTCCGGGTGAAGAAGTTGTGGTAGTCGGTGTTGAGGGTGACTGGTATCAGATCACTGTGCCTGAAAAGAACGGTTATGTTCACAGCGACTATCTGGAACTGATTGAAAAAGCCGAGCAGAACAGCGAAATGGATATGGCGCTGCTTATGATGTTTATGAGTGCGTTCATGCAGAACACGGACACAAGCGAACCTGCCCTTACTCCTGACGGTAATCTGACTCTGGTTGACGATGTTGGTTCACCTATGAAAAGTGGAAAGCAGTTCATTACCGCTGTAACCAAAAACGGAAACTACTTCTATATCATCATTGACCGTGATGATAAGGGCGAGGAAACCGTGCATTTTCTGAATCAGGTGGATGAAGCCGACTTGCTCAAGCTGATGGACGAGGAGGAAGTTGCAGAGTTCACTAAGCCGGTTGAGGAAGCAAAGCCAGAAGTGGTTGAAACGGTTCCTGAAACTACAGAACCTACTCCAGAGGAAAAGCCGAAATCCACGAATATGCTCCCGGCGATTCTTACTCTGCTTGTGCTTGCCTGTGGTGGTGGATTCTTCGTATTCAAGAAAGTCCAGGAAAAGAAGAAGGCACAGGAAGCGGCAAAGCCTGATCCGGATGCAGATTATGTGGACGATGACGAGGACTATGGGTACGATCCAGAGTTTGAAGACGATGATGCAGATAACTCCGTCGATGAAGATGATAATGAACCTGTGTAAACAGGATAGGTTTGATGCCTGGGCAACCTTCGGGTTGCCTTTACATAGCATCTGCTTTCAAGAAATAAAATATTTTGTGTTTTTGAAAGCGACCTCTTGAATATTCTGTGTGGTAGGTGTGCATACTATTATTTCAGTCATAGTGACTGGAAAATTTGTCTGCCTCATCCCATTGAAATCTCCATCATTTTAGAGTAAAATGAGGTAGATAATTCTGAAATGAGGTAGATAACATGAGAGCTTTTGATTATATAAAAGAGCCAGAAAAGTTGCTTACTCCTGAAATTGTGCAGATGATCGGAAAAATTCATGAGCACAAAGGTAAGCAAGAGCTTTTTTTGGAAGCTAATATTGATGAATTGAAAACCCTTCTTGAAGTCGCTTTGATTCAAAGCACAGGTGCTTCTAACCGTATTGAGGGTATTTATACAACAGATAAGAGATTGGAAGAATTGGTCAGCCAAAAGGCAGAACCAAGAAACCGATCTGAGCAGGAAATCTCAGGTTACCGAGAGGTGCTTTCTACAATCCACGAAAGCTATGAGTATATTGTGCCCAGACCTAATATTATTTTACAGCTTCATCGTGATTTGTATTCCTACGCCGGTTCCGGTGGAGAATATAAAAATGCTGATAATGTAATTGCAGAAACAGATGCAGAAGGTCACCAGAAAGCAAGGTTTATTCCGGTTCCTGCCTTTCAGACTGCGGAAGCTATGGATGAATTGTGCAGACAGTTTTTAGAAGCATGGAATACTGATAAAATTGATAGATTACTTTTGATACCTATGTTTATTCTGGATTTCCTCTGTATCCACCCTTTCAATGACGGAAATGGACGCATGAGCCGTTTACTGTCGCTTCTTTTGTACTATAAGGCAGGATATATTGTAGGAAAATATGTCAGCATGGAAATGTTGATTGAAAAAACAAAGGAAACTTACTATGAAGCATTGCAGGCAAGTTCGACAGGATGGCATGAAAATGAGAACAGCTATGAGCCTTTTGTTAAGTATTATCTGGGTATCATGCTGAAAGCATATAATGAATTTGAAAGCCGTGTAGAACATTTAAAGAACCGCACTCTTTCTAAGCCCGAAAGAATTAAAGCGATGATTGATCAGAAAGTTGGTAAAATCACAAAGAAAGAAATTATGGATGCTCACCCTGATATAAGCAAAACCACGGTGGAACGCACTCTGGCAGATTTAGTTAAGAGTGAGTACATTGCGAAGGTCGGTTCAGGTCCGGCTACAGGATATGTAAAAATCTAAGTCATAAATTATTTATCTACCTCATTTCATATACAGATGAGGTAGATATTTTTACGATGACGGAGATTATAAAACAGAAAATTGTGTCAGGTTGCAAAAATTCTTTCCGAACTTTTTACATAGCAGTCATGCACTACGGTGTGTGGCTGCTAATTTTTTTGCGAAAGGAGCAGATGCAAATGAAATTAGTTTTGGCTGAAAAGCCCTCGGTTGCACAGAGCATTGCCAAAGTGTTAGGTGCTACCAAGCGTGAGGATGGCTACTTAGAGGGAAACGGATATGTGGTCAGCTGGTGTGTAGGGCATTTAGTGGAGCTGGCACAGCCGGAAGCCTATGATACGAAGTACAGCAAATGGGCTTATGCAGACCTGCCTATCTTCCCGATGAACTGGCAGTATGAGGTTTCTGCCGGTACGAGAAAACAGTTTGGGATTCTGAAAATGCTCATGGCCAGAGAAGATGTTGCGAGTCTTGTGTGTGCAACAGATGCCGGTCGTGAGGGCGAGCTGATCTTTCGGTTGGTGTACCACAAAGCCGGGTGCAGAAAGCCGTTTGAGCGGCTTTGGATTTCCTCGATGGAAGATGTAGCAATCAAGGAGGGCTTTGAAAATCTCAGGTCTGGAACGGAATATGATGCTTTGTATGAAGCAGCACTGTGTCGAGAGCGAGCCGACTGGATTGTTGGCATTAACGCTACTCGACTTTTTTCAACCCTTTACGGGCAGACCCTGAATGTCGGTCGTGTCATGACCCCTACTCTTGCTATGGCTGTCATGCGGGAAGCTGCCATTTCCGCATTCAAGCCTGAACCGTTCTACACAGTTCAGATTGGATTGGATGGTTTTACAGCTACAAGCGAACGTATCAAAACCAAGGCAGCAGCGGAAGCTGTCAGGCAAGGCTGTTCAGTGGCAATCGTTCAGAAAGCTGAATGTAAGGAGAAAACAGAAAAGCCGCCTGCGCTCTATGACCTGACCAGTTTACAGAGAGAAGCCAACCGTGTGCTTGGCTACACGGCACAGCAGACATTGGACTACACACAGAATCTCTATGAAAAGAAACTGGTCACTTATCCCCGTACCGACAGCAGGTTCCTGACGGAAGATATGGCACACAGCCTGCCCGACCTCGTAAAGCTGGCTTTCCACACATTTCCCGTAGAGGATGTGGATAACATACCAGTTCATGCAGAGCAGGTTGTGAATAACAAAAAGGTCACAGATCACCATGCCATCATTCCGACCAGAGAATTGCAAAAATGCAATCTGAGCGAACTTCCCAAGGGTGAACTTGCAATTTTGCAACTGATTTCCAATCGGCTGTGTGTTGCAGTGGGAGATCCACACCGATACGCAGAGACAGTCATTGAACTGGACTACGGCGGCACAGCGTTCTCCGCAAAGGGCAAAACCATCGTGCAGAACGGATGGAAGGCTTTGATTCAGAAGGGTTCTTCGACAAAAAACGATGAAAACGAACAGGCGCTTCCTGCGGTATCCGTTGGGGACGAGCGGAAGGTGCTTGGTTCTGAAATTAAGGAAGGAAAAACTTCTCCCCCTAAACATTTTACCGAGGATACGCTGCTTTCTGCTATGGAAACAGCAGGTGCAGATGAAATGCCGGAGGATGTCGAGCGAAAAGGTCTGGGAACACCTGCGACCCGTGCCGGTATCATTGAGAAGCTGGTTCGCATCGGTTTTCTGGAACGTAAGGGTGATAAGAAAACCAAACACTTGATTCCGACTCATAAGGGTACGGCTCTGGTAACAGTCATGCCGGAACAGATTCAGTCCCCCTCCATGACGGCGGATTGGGAAGAAAAATTGTTACTCATTGAAAAAGGCGAATATGCCAGCGAGGATTTTATGGATGAGATCAAAGATGTGATTGCCGGTTTGATTCAGAACTATGAAGTGATCCGTGATTCCGAGGTTCTGATGTCGAAAGAAGCCAATTCTATCGGCAAATGCCCTCTCTGCGGCAGTGCTGTAGAGGACAAATCCAAGGCGTTTTTCTGTTCCAACAGAGCTTGCAAATTTGCTCTCTGGAAAAACAATCGCTACTTTGCAAGCATCGGCAAGAGCATGACTCCTGCCACAGCACAGAAACTGCTCAGTTCCGGCAAAGTAAAGCTCAAGAATTGCAAGTCTGAAAGGACGGGCAACACCTTTGATGCCACTGTCTTTATGGAGGTATCGGAGGATGGCAAAACGAAGTTCAGTATGGAATTTGAAAATGGAGGAAAAAGAAAATGACGAATGAGTACAACCCGGATGGTAAGGAAATCCGATTTATCGACAGCCACTATAAGGACTTGTTCCGTATCCCCGATGGCAGCTGTGTGCAGATTCACTACCCAGATGAAACGGTTGTGAAGCCCTGCACCTTCATTGACGAGTATCATACGCAGATCGGATACAATGTGTTTCATATCTGCCAGTTTGCAGAGATTATGGAGCGCAACGGCGCAAGCTATATGGCGGAGCCTGAGATTATGGGCAATGAAGCTGCATGGAAGGTTGGAAGGGACAGAATCCTTGCGGTACAGACCTGTGAAGATGGTTATGACTACACCCTGTTAGATGAAAACTACAACGAGGTTGATGGCGGTCAGGTCGATAACCCTGAACTGTCCATGATTGAAGTCCGCCAGGATATTCTGGAATCCTTTGGACTGGAGCGCCGGGAACTGCGGGCGATGTTCTATGAGGATGTCATGGAGCAGATGTTTGAAAACGGCAGACTGGCGGTAGATGCACCCGAAAAACGAGAATCTGTTATGGAAAAGCTGATGCAGACCGGAGAAATGGCTGCACCGAGCAGCCGTTCTCATAAACCCAAAGAGCCTGAACGATAAGGAGGACACGGATATGAAAAACGAAAAATGGGATGATGTTCACGGAAATACTACCCCGGATGACAGAATGGTTGCTTTTCTGGAAAGCCCCACGGATTCCTATGCGATTCTTCAGCTGCGGGAAGATGTAGACGATAATATCCCGCTCATGTTTGCAAATTACAGCTACCTTCAAAAGAAAGAAATGGAGCCTGAGATTGACCGTTACGAGGTGGTCTATCATGGCTCCATTTCTGTGTCCGGGGATGTGAATCGGCAGCTGGAAGATTTGTATGTGAAGTTCAATATTGACCACCCGAATGATTTCCGTGGTCACAGTATGTCGGTCAGCGACATCGTAGCCTTAAAGGTAGCCGGTGAGGTATCCTTTCACTATGTAGATTCTGTCGGGTTTCAGAAGCTGGAAAACTTTATGAAGTCCGAAAACTACCTGAAAAACGCAGAGATGGCAATGGAAGATGATTATGGGATGATTGACGGCATCATCAACAACGGAAAAGCGCCTGGATTAGAGGAACGCCCTTCGGTATTGGAACAGTTAAAGGAAAAGTCCGTGCCGGATGTTTCCCATAAGCCGCCTAAGAGCCACCCGGAAAGGGAGATTGAATGATGGATTTCACACAAGATGAGCGGAACATGATGATGCTTTACAGCCCTGGCACAAGGTCAGGGCTGTGTGAAGCATTGACACTGATGAAGGAACAGCTTTCGGAGGACGAGTCAGAGCTTTTTGCTTTGGCAGACTCGGTTCTCCGTAAAGTTTCAGCCATGGACGATGCCGCCTTTGAGAAGCTGAACCTTTATCCGGATTGATAGGATTGGAGGGATACAATGAACGCAAAAGAGCGATTTTATTCCGGATTAGCAAAAGAAACGATTGGGAAAATCACCTCGAACACAGATAACTGGACTTCGTTTTTGAGAACGATGTCCCGCAACTATGAGTTCACCTATCCGGAACAGGTGATGATTTATGCTCAGCGCCCCAATGCGACCTTTTGCAAGCCCTATGAGGACTGGAACGCTGAAAATTACCGCAGATATGTAAAGCGTGGCTCTACCGGTATTGCCCTGTTTGTGATGAACAGGGATAAACCGTATCTGCGCTATGTGTTTGATGTGGCGGATACCGGCGTTCGCCGTTCTTCCCCAGAACTGAAACCGTGGGAGGTGACGCCTGAAAACCGCTCCTATGTCATGGAAGCGATGGAGCGTACCTTCGGTGTTGCCGCTGACGGGGTGCTGGAAGCACAGCTTGAAGATATTGCATCCGCACTGGCGGCTGAGTATTGGGACGATTACAAAAAGCAGCTCCTCGACATCGTTGCCAACAGCTTCCTTGAGGAGTATGATGAACTCAACATCGAAGTAGCTTTCAAAAATGCGGTGGCAAACAGCGTATCCTATACGATGTATTGCCGGTTCGTGGAAAGTCCCGACAACTACTTCGAGCATGAGGATTTCCAGAAGGTGTTTGATTTTAACACCAGACAGACGGTAAATGCCCTTGGCACTGCGGTGAATGCCATCAGTACAAGGATGTTTCAGGAAATCGAAAAAGCGATTGGAGAACATGAGCAGATCAGAGCTGCTGAAAGGAGTGCAGATTATGAACGAGATGACTTACAGACAGGCCGGAGATTATCAGATTCCGAACCTTCAGTTGGAGAACGAGGGAGAGAAACCTCTGGGCAAGTACGGCAGGATGCGTCGAGCATTTTTGGAGCAGAACAATCCGATGCTCCTGAACGACATGATTCTGACGGAGAGCCTGTTCCCGCACCTGTGGGAGATCGAGGAAACGGCGAAAGCCAGAGTGGAGTTTCTGATGGAGCAGTACCTGAAGGACAGCCCCGCACCGGACAAAGAAACGCAGCAGATGGCGTGGGTACAGCACATGAACAGCCTGAAAGCACAGGCGGAGGAAGTCGTGATGACGGAGCTTATCAACAGCTGAGTCTGAACCTTTTCCTCTCCGAAAATGAACAAATCAGTTTTATCGACCGAGCAGAGAGCTTTACGCCCTCTGCTTTTTCTTTTGCCCAGGCAGAAATCGACCACTTTCTTCTGCTTGGCAGCAATACCGATGAAGCCCGAAAAGTCGTAGCGCTGGAATATATGAAGCAGAAGCCGTTGGAAGAAATCGTTCAGACCTTAAAGCAGGTCTATCACGGCGGCTATGGTCTGAAAGAAGATAGTGGGAATATCTGTGCGTGGTATGGCGAGGACGGTATCCACTTTGCCAAAGGTTCCTCTGCCATTGACAGTCCCAGAGCGCAGATCGTTTCTTGGGAAACGGTTGCCGAGCGTATTGGAGAACTTCTTGAAAATGGTCAGTTCGCAACCAATGTGGAACTGGTAGAAGCTCCCGGATATGAGCGTCAGAAGCTGGCTGAATCCCTGTGGCATCTTTATCACGATTTGAGTGAAGAAGCCCGTTCCGGCAACTATCTGGCAATTCTTCATCAGGA
>OKST01001510.1_pt1 | contig 10456 bp, 8 predicted proteins | sample 1606341 | NCBI WGS metagenome assembly OKST01 (sample SAMEA3879563, study PRJEB24766) | human gut metagenome | biome: human-associated habitat; feature: feces | place: USA | collected 1985/1987 | reverse complement strand
GCGCGAGCTGCCACTGGCGCAGGCAGCTGCACGGCATCACCGAGCCGGAGAAGCACACCTTGCGCAGGTGCTGCGGCACGCTGCACTCGAACGCGCCCAGCGCGGCCGGCACCGTCAGCGCCGAGACGCTCCAGCCCACGGCCGTGACGCCCTTGTCGTTCATGTATTCGAACAGACGCTCCGGCGACATGAAGAGTTCCTTCGGGATGATGGCCGTCGTTGCGCCGAAGCGCAGCGGCAGGTAAATGTCGCGCACGGCGGCGATGTAGTCCAGCGGCGACTGGTTGCCGAGCACGTCCTCGCGCACGATGCCCATCACGCCGGCGTAGTCCTCGATGTAGCACATGAGCGAGTGCTGCGCCGTGATGACGCCCTTGGGCGTACCGGTCGAGCCGGAGGTGAAGATGATGTACAGCGGGTCGAGCTCGCGCGCGCGCGCGCGGCAGTCAGCCAGCAGCGCCGCGTCCTCGCAGCCCTCGAGCAGATCCTCCGCGATGAGGATCTCGCCGCTGAATTCCAGCGTCCTGGCCTTGTCGTAAAACGCGCGCTGCACGATCATCAGATCGGTGTCAAGCGTATTTAAAATAGAGTTGAGCCGGTGTACGGGCATCGTCCCGTCCATCGGTGCGTAGCAGCAGCCGGCGTATACCGCGCCGAGAAACACGGCCGGGGTGTGTGCGTTGCGCCCACTCATCACGGCGATGGGCGCCTTGCGTCCGGCGCGCAGCCTTGCCGCCGCCGTGCCGATGATGCGCGCCTCGCGCCGCACGTCGGCAAAGGTCACCGCGCCGTCCTCGTCAAGAAAGGCGGGCTTGTCCGGACAGGCTGCGGCGGTGACTTCCAGCCAGTCGAGCACGTTTGTATCCATGCGTGCAGCTCCTTCCTGTTATCTATCCATAATCGGCAACTATCCTATCATGTTTCCCCACTAAAAACAAGCAAAACCGGGACAGTTTTAAGAAAAAGGTAAGATTCCCGCGCGCCCGCGCTCCGCACTTGACGCGCCCGCGGCCGAAACGTACAATGGGCGTGGGATAACTGTACAGAATGATGGACAGCAAAAGGCAAAACTGTTTGTTTCTTACAAAATTTCAACTGGAAATTTGTGTACATTACCCCCTTTCAGTGCTTAGAAAATCGTGGTATCCTTTTGGTTAGTAAGCGTGACGGCTGAAGTGGGGCGGGAAACTCCGAAGCGTTCCCGCCCCGCCCCGCCGTGCGCGTTTCCGGTTCGGACAGGCTGCGCTTCGGAGGTCTGCCCTCCGGCCGGGATCAACAGGAGGGATGCCCGCGAAGGGAAAGGAAGAACGAAGATGTCAAAACAGGTTCAGAAAGTGTGCAATGCCATCTCCACCGTTGCGGTGGTGCTGGTGGTCATTCTGGCGCTGCTTCTGGTGGGCGTGCGGTTGGTCGGTCTGCGGCCGATGTGTGTCCTGTCCGGCAGCATGGAGCCGGCGTATCACACCGGCTCGCTGATCTATGTCAAGCCCTGTGCGCCCGAGGACGTGCAGGTCGGTGACGCGATCACCTTTGTGCTCAATGAGGACTTGGATGTCGTCACACACCGCGTGATCTCCATCGATGCGGAAAACGAGCATTTCTACACGCAGGGAGACGCGAACGACGCGCCCGACGGCGCACCTGTCTATTTCAAGAACCTCATCGGCCGCCCGGTGTTCACCATCCCGTATCTCGGCTATGTTTCGCACTGGGTCTCGAACCCGCCGGGGATGTATCTGGCCATTGCGATCGCGATCGTGCTCATCGTTCTGGCGTTCCTGCCGGACATGCTGCGCAAGGCGGCTGAGGCGGACGCGCGCGATGCGGCGCGCCGAGCGGAGGCAGCGAATACGGCAAAGTGCACGGAAAAGGATGACAAAAACCGTCAGATTTAAACATTTTCACGGGAGCATGAAATATTTTCAAATCTCCGTGCATTAACTCAATGAACGCTGACAGCGCACGTTGGACGCTGTTGGGACATGGTAAGTTCGGAACATGATGCTTTTGTAAGGGAGGATAACACGAAATGAAGAAGAAAACTTTGACGATCGCCATCGCGCTCGTGCTTGTCGTGGCGCTGGCGGTTGGCGCGACGTGGGCGTATCTGACGGCGAAGACCGAGGCGGTTACGAACACCTTCACGGTCGGCAAGCTGTTTGATCAGGACGGCGCGTTGACGCTGAAAGAGCACAAGGCGGTTGCACAGACTTCCGGCGAGTATTCTTACAAGGTCAACACTGAAGAGGTGACGGGCAACGAGTACAATCTGCTCCCCGGCACGAAGATCGAAAAAGACCCGTTTGTTAAGGTCACCGGCCTGAAAGCCGGCGCTTCCTGCTATCTTTATGTTGAGGTTGTGGCTTCGGACGCGAGTAGCGTTCTGAATTATAGTGTGGCCGATACGTGGGAGCTGCTTGCTGGTGTTACGGGCAAGAACGGCGGCGCGGTTTACGTTTACAAGACGAACGATGGCAACAGAGTGACTGCAGATGTCACTGCGACCAACATTCTGGCGAACAACCTTGTCGAGGTTAACGATTTTGACGTGAATTCGGATGCGACTGCCAGCCTGACGTTCTATGGCTATCTGTGCCAGTCCGCTGGTTTTGCGGATGCTGCGGCCGCGTTTGCCGAGTGCTTTTAAGTAACTCCCTCGCAGCTTTCCCTGAGCCAATCCCTTGAATACCTTGTACAGAGAGCTGTACATAAAAAAGAAAAGGAGAACGCTACTTATGAAGAAGAAATCCATTCTGATGGCTGCGATCGCAGTCATGCTCGTCGCGGTGCTGGTCGTCGGCGGCACGCTGGCGTACTTCACCGATACGAAGTCCGCGACCAATACGTTCACCATGGGCAATGTCAAGATTGCTCTGGATGAGCAGCAGAAGGGCGAAAACGGTCTTGAGGCCTTTGAACAGAACAAGACCCTTGTCCCCGGCAAGTCCAACGACGGCAATGCCGTTTCCAAGATCGTTACGGTTAAGAACACGGGTGCGAATGATGCTTGGGTTTGGGTCGAGCTTAAGATTCCTGCCTATCTTGTGAGCAAGGAATATCCCACCAACGAGAGCAAGAACGCTCTGCACTGGAACAGCTACGGCTGCTTCAACGTGGAGTACAACTCCGGAAATTATTGGGGCCTCGCGACCAACGACGGCATCGTTGATGCAAACCACAAAGTTACCGACCCCAAAATGGTTGCTGTTGAAGATGGCCTCTGGAACGACTACAAGTATGTTGGCACTGAAACAATCGGTGGCATCGAGTATGTTGTAATCCGCACGACCATGGCAAAGACCCTGCCCGCTGGCAAGACCTCTCTGCCCTGCCTCGCTCAGGTCTACATGGATTGGCGCGTGACCACGAATGAAGATGGCACTCAGTACATCCTGCCCGCTGGCGATCCGATCTCTGCGGATGCTTCTTGGGAAGTCATCGTGACCGCTTACGCGATCCAGGCGGATGGTTTTAACACGGTGGATGAGGCTGTTGCTGCTTATAACAACAACGGCAAGTAATTCCCCAACATTTTGACCCCAAAGGGGCGGCGAAATCGCCGCCCCCATCGGGGGCTTTGGCTCGGCTTCAATCCGGGCGCGGGCGGCGGTACTGCCGCTGTCCGCGCGCAGACTGAAAGAGAGAATCCCGCAAAAACAGTCCCGGCGCGCCTTCGGGCGCGGAAGAGAATCCCTGCGCACAGCGCAGAATAACCCCCGGCAAGGAGAAAGGTGGTTTGTGCATGAAGAAGAAGTGGACCATCGCGACGGTCCTCCTCCTGGCAGTGGCACTGCTGGCGGTCGGTACGTGGGCGTACTTTTCGGCCGTCGGCACGGCGGACAACGTCATCACGATGGGCTCGGTCAAGCTCGCGCTGCACGACGAGGACGGTAACGGCAATCCGTTCACGACCGTGCGCGTCGTGCCCGGCAGCGTCGTGAACAAAGTGGTGTATGTGGAGAATGTCGGCACGGGTGCGTTTTACACCCGCGTGAAGATCACGCCCGAGATCCTTAACGCCGACAGCGAGCGCATGCCGCTCGACCCGAGCGAGCACCTGCTGGTGCTGGATCTGAACGATACCGACTGGATCGCCGGAGCGGACGGGTACTATTATTATAATGGTGCGGTCGATCCGAAGACGGCCACGACGCAGTTGTTCAGCCGCGTCACGTTCAGCACCAAAATGGGCAACGAATACCAGAATTCCACGGTGCACATCTATGTAACGGCGGAGGCCGTGCAGACGGCGAACCTTGAGCAGTACGCCGCCAATGATGTCAGAGATGTATGGAAGCACGTCGGAGCGGTCGAGGCGAGCACCTCGAGCACGCAGATCGACCCGATCCCGACGCCCTGAGAAAGGAGGACGAAACCATGAAAAAACGCATTCTCTCGCTCGTCCTCTGTGCAGCCCTGCTCCTGAGCCTGTGCCTGTTCATGGGCGCGGGCGTGGCAGCGGATGCGGCTGCGGATATGGCTGAGACCGCAGGAACGGTCGAGGACACGCAGTCGTCTCCGGCGGTGGGGCCGATTCTTCCGCTCGTGGTGACGCGGCCGCAGACGTCTCCTTACCGCGCCGCGCGCGCGCCGTCGCTTGCCGATACCGGTGAGACGCAGGATGATGGTCTGGAGCTGACTAAGACGGTTACGCCGAAAGCCGACGGCGGCTATACGGTGCATCTGGAAGCGTACACGACCGGCACGGTCACGACGAGCACCACAACGAAGCCCTGTGACATTGTCCTTGTGCTCGACCAGTCCGGCTCGATGGCGGACGATTTCAACGGGAATACGGCGAACAAGGAAACGGACACTCGCCAGTACGCAATGAAGCAGGCCGTCAATACTTTCATTGACAATGTGGCAACAAAAGCCAAGGATGAAGGCGTGGAACACCGGATCGCGATCGTTAAGTTTGCGGGAAAATCCACGAACACGGTCGGCGATGATACGTATAAGGAAGACGGAAATCGTTATAATTTTTCTCAGGTCGTGAAAGAACTGACTGCGGTCAATGATGCCAGCGGAGCAAATGCGACCACGCTGAAAACGGCGGTTAACCAGCTGCAGGCTAAGGGCGGCACGCAGACGCAAAACGGCTTGAACCATGCGCAGAGGCTTCTGTCGAGTGTCGATTCCGCGCGCGACAGCAGCAAGGTCGTGATCGTGTTCACGGATGGCATGCCGGGCGATTATGGCTTCGAAGAGAGTGTTGCGACCAGCGCTATTGCAAGCGCAAAGTCGATGAAGGATGCAGGTGTGACCGTGTACACGGTTGGCATTTTCACCGGGGCGAACGTTGACCAGCTGTATGGCAACACCGGGTTCTCAAAAAACTCGAACGGAAGCGTTGGGAGTTATTGGGCCAACAAGAACACAAGCAATGGTATCGATGTTCCGGCTGGGAACCGCTTTTTGAACTATGTGTCCAGCAACTTCAAGGCTGCCTCGGAGATAGGGTTAAAGGTTTATGAAGATGAACACTGGTTCTCCGCCAGTTATTACGGCTGGGAAGTGACGCGAAACTTCACCCGCGACAAAACCGGCTATTATATGACGGCGAGCAACTCGACGGCGTTGAATAACATCTTTACCTCCATCAGCCAGACGATCGGCAGCGCCAATATTGACCTTGGCAGCGAGACGGTCATCAAAGACATCGTGACGCCGTACTTTACGGTGCCGCAAAACGCCGGTGCTATTCGTCTCTCCACTGCAGCCTATAACGGCAGCGCATTTGGGGCTCCGGTCGCAGCCGATCCTTCGGTGACGGCAGCGATCGATCCGGCAACGCGGGCGGTCAATGTGACCGGCTTCGATTTCAACCAGAACTATGTCTCCACAAACGCTAAGGCGGATGGCACGTTCGGAAAGAAACTGATCATCGAGTTTGACGTCTCTGTGGAAGCTGGCTTCCTCGGCGGCAATCAGGTGCCAACGAATGATGGGCAGTCCGGCATCTATGCGAAGGGAACCATGATCAAGGCGTTCGATGTGCCGACGCAGGACGTGGAAGTAAAAAGCATCACGCCGACGGCGGATGACAAGACGATCTACCTTGGCGATTCTGCCAATTTGCAGGAGCTTGTGCACCAGAATGCCACATTTGACGGCACAAATAACGCTTTTGTGAACGTGACCTACACGGTCAAGGATGAAAACGGCGGAACGGTCGGCACGTACACGGTTCCTGCCGGAAGCAGCAGCGGAATATGGGAGTGGAGCGATGCGGCAAGCGGCGGCACCGTCGCCCCGGAGCAGACCACGACCTACACGGTGACGTGCACGGTTTCGCCTACGCAAAGTGGAACGTATGAGAGCGTTTCTAAAGATGCTACGTTCACCATCACGGTCAACACCTGCAGCCTGACGATCTCCAAGGCCGTCACCGGCGACGGCGCGAACCCGAACCAGACGTTCGTGTTCGATGTCAAGGACAGCACCGGTAAGGTCGTGACCACCATCGTGCTCAAGGCTGGCGGCGAAAAGACCATCACCGGTCTGGCCGTCGGCACGTACACGGTCACTGAGGATACAAACTGGTCGTGGAGCTACAGTATCGTTGGCGACAACAACAAGACGGCTACGCTCAGCAGCACAGTGCCCAGCGCCGAGGTCGCTGTCACCAACCATTACAATTCGCACAACTGGCTCACGAGCATTGCCGACGTGATCAACACTTGGATCAGCGGCAGCGCCGCGCAGAAAAACTGAACAGGAGGGATGACATATGAAACGTATCTTTAACGGTTCAGGCGGGAGAAAGACCGCGCTCATCCTCTCCCTGTGCCTGATCTTCGCACTGGCCGTCGGCACGACGTTTGCCCTGCTCAAGGCGAACACCAAGCCCGTGACGAACACCTTCACGGCGGCCAAGTCCGACATCAAGATTGATGAGGACGTGACAGGCGGACAGAAAAAAAGTATCATCGTCCAAAACACCGGCACGGCCGTGTCCTATGTCCGCGTCAAGCTGGTCATGAACTGGGTGGACGGTGACGGCAATGTCTCCGCCACGCCGGTGGACATCACGCCGAGCATCACGGACAACTGGTTCGAGCAGGACGGCATCTACTACTATAAGATGCCGGTCGCGGCGAACGGCGGTGAAACGACCAACCTGCTGCAGGCGAACTCGCCCATCACCGAGCCGACCGACAAGCCCGCGGGCTGTCACCTCGAGGTGACGGTGCTGGCCGAGAGCATTCAGGCCGCGCCGAGCAAGGCCGTGACAGATAGCTGGGGCGTGGGCGTTGACAGCAACGGCTATCTGACGCAGCCGACCACGACACCATAAGGAGGGCAGCGGTATGAAACACAAAAAGTTTACCATGATCGTCGCCCTCGTGCTGGTGGTCGCGCTGGCCGCGGGGCTGGGCATCTGGGCGACGGGCGAGGAAAAGCTCCCCACCGTCACCTACTATGACGGCAACGACGGCAACAACGCGCGCTTTGCCTTTACCAACACCGGCAAGGGCTCGGCGACGGACCTGTTTGCCAACTTCTCCAACTGCATGCCCGGTGACAGCCTTACGCAGACCATCTGCGTCAAGGCCGACAGCGCCAACGGCGCGCAGGGCGCGAAGGTCTACCTCCGCGCTGAGATCGACGGCGACACCTCCGCCAAGGAGGGCACCGCCATCAAGTACGACGATGTGCTCAGCCACATCAACATGACCGTGTCGCAGGACGGCAAGGTGCTCGCGACCAATAAGAACGCGAGCCTCTTCGACCAGCTCGACGCGGCCGACGGACTCAAGAGCGACGTCCTCGTTGCCGAGGTCTTCCCGAAGACAGACCCGATCAAGCTGGACGTGACCGTTGAGATCGACCCCGCGATGGGCAACGCCTTCCAGGAAGCGGCCGCGCACATCAAGTTCGTCTTCTCCGCAGAGGACAACGAGCTGCCGCCTCCGCCGCTGGAGCGCGATAACCACGACTCGTACATCGCCGGTTATCCGGACGGCACGGTCGCACCGGGCAGACCGATCACGCGCGCCGAGGTCGCCGCGATCTTCTACCGCATCCTGAGAGATGACGGCCGTGAGGAGATCTGGACCACCAAGTGCTCGTACTCGGATGTCCCGGCCCAGAGCTGGTACACCAGTCAGGTCGCCACGCTCACCAACGGCGGCATCCTCGCCGGCTACAAGGACGGCACATTCCGCCCGCAGCAGTACATCACCCGCGCAGAGTTCGCGACGATCGCGGCGCTGTTCTTCCATGCGCCGGAGGTCGAGGACGATGCCTTCACCGATATCTCCGACAGCTGGGCGCGCGACTACATCAACCGCGCGGCGAAGCTCGGCCTGATCAGCGGCTATAAGGACGGCACGTTCCGCCCGCAGAACCAGATCACCCGTGCCGAGGTCATGGAGATCATCAACAACGTCCTCTTCCGTACCCCGGATAAGGATCATCTGCTGCCGGACATGATCGTCTGGCCGGACAACAGCAACAAGACGGCGTGGTACTACGCAGCCGTGCAGGAGGCCACCAACGGCCACGAGTACGAGCGCGTGGACAACACCTCGCCCGAGACGTGGACGGAGCTCAGACCGCCGCGCGACTGGGATGCGCTGGAGGCAGAGCTGTCGCAGAAGTATCCCGACCGGTAAGCGCGCTGCGCTGACGGTTGGAAAAACACCATAGCGGACACCCCCTGTGCTGCGGCACAGGGGGTGTTTTATGCCGACAAAAATATTGCCCTTTTGCCATGAGAGCGGCCGGCTGCGCGCAATATTTGCGCGCGGAGGTAGAATTGTTCACAATTTCTGCGGTATAACTTGCATGCACGAAAAGAGTATTATCAGAATTTGCCGCGTTTCGCCTTGCGGCAGCGCAAAAGCTGCAGAGCAGAAGACGAATGAGGTTTTTTGGCGGCAGAGGCAGTACAGAAGGAGCAACCATGTTAAAGCTGGGGAAAAAATCTTCGGTCGACCTGCTTTCCGGCGACGAAGGATGGGTGATTTTCAAGTTTTCCGTACCGATCATTCTCTCGTATTTGCTGCAGCAGATCTATACGATCAGCGATGCTGCGATCTGCGGGCAGACGCTCGGCGTCGATGACATTGCGGGCGTCAACGATGTGTTTCCGATCCTGTTCATCTTCCTGCAGTTCGCGGTCGGCTGCACCGCCGGATTTTCAGTCATCACATCCATCGCGGCGGGGCGCGGCGATCAGGCCAGAGTCCGCAGATCCTTTGCGGCGCAGCTCGTTCTCGGCGGTGTCCTGTCGCTCGCGCTGACCGGTGTCGCCGTGCTGACGCTCAAGCCCCTGCTCCGGTACATCGGCCTGTCCGAGGCAAACCCCGGCGTCTGGAGGGCGGCATATCAGTACTCGCTGGTCATTTTCCTCGGGATCTTCGCGCAGCTCTATTACAATTTGATCTGCTCTGTCTTGCGCAGTCTGGGCGATTCGACCACGCCGCTCATCTTCCTGCTGTTTTCCACCGTGCTGAACATCGGGCTCGACCTGCTGTTCATCCTTGCGTTCCGGCTCGGGGTCATCGGCGCGGCGGCTGCCACCGTGCTGGCACAGGCGGTGAGCGCGCTCCTGTGCCTGATCTACGCCTTCGGCAAATATCCGGAGCTCCACCTCTCCGGACAGGATTTTCGCGCGGAGCTCTCCGTGTATGCGCAGCACCTGAGTCAGGGGCTGCCGATGGGACTTCAGTTTTCGGTGCTGGCGATCGGCATCATCGTGATGCAGCGCGCGCTCGTCGGCTTCGACATCGGGCCGGACGGCATCATGGTGGCCGGAAACCCCGCCCAGAACGGATTCGGCGCCGCCAATAAGCTCAACAACTTCCTGATGTGCCCGATGAATGCGCTCAGCACCGCGATCGTCAGCTTCAACGCGCAGAATCTGGGCGCGGGCAGACACGACAGGATCCGGCGCGGAACGGTCAAGAGCCTCCTGATCGGGCTCGCCATGTATCTGATCCTCGGCGGCGCCGGCATGCTCCTGACGATCCGGGGCGCATACCAGTACCTGTTTATGAGCGCGGACAAGATCACGGCGGCCACGATCCGCTACGGGAACCTGTATCTGTACGTGGATCTGTCCATGTACTTTGCGCTGATGGTCCTGTTTGTCTTCCGCTCCGGCGTGCAGGGCGTGGGCCACGCGGAGTTTACGCTGGTCGCCGGCTGCGCCGAGCTGATCGCGCGCGTTTTGATCTGCGCCTTCCTGCCGAAGCTCGTCAACGGCGGGGCGATCGATTCCTCGGCCTCCATAGGCGCATACATTGCGCTGTGCTTTGGCGATCCGGGCGCGTGGGTCCTGGCGGTCGTTGCGCTGATCTATCCGGTCGCGCGGTATCTGTTCGGCGGCGCGCGCAAAAAGCAAAGCGAGCATGCTGCCTGAAACCCGGCGCTGCTGCGCAGACCGGATGCACAGCTGCCCGCAAGCGCCCGATCCCGTTGACAGGCGCTCCGCGGCTGCGTATAA
>OKST01001498.1_pt1 | contig 10529 bp, 4 predicted proteins | sample 1606341 | NCBI WGS metagenome assembly OKST01 (sample SAMEA3879563, study PRJEB24766) | human gut metagenome | biome: human-associated habitat; feature: feces | place: USA | collected 1985/1987 | reverse complement strand
CTTGTTCTTTAGTTATTAATTTGTTTTCAAAACAATACATCTTTCAGATTTTGGTTTTGAAAAAAAACATCACTCAAAAAAATTAAAGAAACAAACAAAGATTAAAAAACCAATTTAAATTTTGTAAATATATTAAAAAAGAAATTATTATTGTTAAAGAAGAGTATTTGTATACTATTATGTTACAAGAATAATTAATAAGTATAATTTGAAATAAAATATTTATTTTATAATGTTTAAAAATCAAATTATGGTAAATGAATATAAACCTCCAGATTTCCAGTTTAATACAGTTGTAGATGAATTTAACAATGAAAAAATATTTTTCAAAGCAAACAATGCTAAACTCTGTTTTAGTGATGGGAAAGTTCATAATCTTTCAAATATTAAATTACATATTTTGGATGATATTGAAGTAGATTTTGTATTAAATGAAAGAATAGAAAATGATTATGATGAATTTACTATTGAGTTTGAATCAACTGATGGTTGGTTAATTATCATTAAAAGATGTCATTTTTCATGTTTTAAAAATATGTATCCTGTTTCCGCTAGAGGATATGTTGTAGAAATCAATAAAGGACAATGTTATAAAGATGCTCCAGTAAGATATTATAACTTCATTGAAAATTTAAACCTAAATAAACATGAAACTAATGAAATTACATGCACAGAATTAGATAGTTTATTTTTGATAAAACATAAGGACAACATTTTTAAAAATATTGATGGTTATTTTTATACTAAAAATACATATAATAATATAAAAGATGTTTTTAGTAATTTATATTTTCTTTTAAAATACTATTCTGCCGAATCAGCCAGCATGAGAATATCTTATTGCTTATCTGATGAATTTCAAAAAATCAAAATTGCAATTCCATCACAATATTCAAATTTTAAATATGTATCCTGTTTTCATGATAGTTATCCAAATACCTTTTTTACTTTTTTAAATTCTACATATGAGTCATATGTTAAAATTAAAAATAAAGGTTTGATTGATATTAATTTATTAATTCATTATTTGGCATTTTTAAGACGTGAAAAGTATATGGAGATTGAATTATTAATTTCATCCATTATTCTAGAGATTTTAACTAAAAACCTTAAAAAGATTAATAATTCAAATGAAAATAAATTTAAATCTGATTTGAATAAATTGCTTAAAGAACTAAAATTAGATTTTGAAAAGCTAAATACATTTTTTAAAAAACATAGTGTGGTCTGTGAGAAGAATAATTTTTTAAGTGAAATTGTTAAAGCACGTAATGATATTGTACATGGAAATGCAGTTGTTTCATCAAAATTAAACTTATTGATAACTACTTTTGTAAATATATTAACATTAAGATTACTGAATATTGATTGTGCAATGTATATTCCATTATTACAAAAGAATGTATTTACAAAAGAATTTATAAATCAATTTATTGTTAGTAACAAAGAAAATGTTACTAAAATTAATAACATAAACACAGAAGACAATATTGTTGAAGTTATGAATATTGATGGAAAATTGTTTTTACCATTGACAATATTTGATGATTTAATAAAGAATGGTGATCAATTTCGTCTTTTAGAATTTGAAACTAAAGAATACAAGGAAGATTGCAAATTAAATCTTAAAATGGCTCGTTTAGTTAAAGATTAACATTAATCCAAAAGTTAAATAAATCAGATATTTTTATATTGTATACTAAATTCCAATTGAAAATCTTCATCCAATAATTTGACTAAAAAATGGGTTTGGAATCATATTTGATGTTATAATGATAGACACATAGTTTATAATTCATTTTGAATATTTGTGATTTGTATATTGATGATTATAAAATGAAACTAGCTAATGATGATATTGATTACTTTATAAACTTATTTAAACCAAGATTACAATGAAAAATTGTAATATTTATTAAGTAAACTCAAATATGCATTTTAATATACTCAATTAATTTCCACAATTCCATATCTCCATGATTTTCATCTGCAAGTTCCTCAATAATTAATAAAGCATCATTATACTTTTCATCAAAAGCTAGTGCCTGTGCTTTCAACATTTTTAAATCGTAATCATCAGGATTATTTTCCAGTGCAATATCTGCGGCTTCAATGACACTGCCATATTCTCCAAGATCCATTAAAACAACTGATTTTATCAATAAGATTTCAGAATTTAAATAATCCCCGCCAATACTTAATGCTTCATTGCAACATTTCAATGCTGAGTTTAAATCTCCCAAATTAAAATAGCAGTCTGCTTTAAAATAAAGTGCATCTTTTGAGTTATGATCAATAAACAAAACTTTATCAAAGCATTCTAAAGCCTCTTTAAAATTATTTGACAATTTTAAAGCAAGGCCTTTGTTTAACCATGCATTCAAATATTTGGGATTAAATCCAATAGCCAAATCAAAACAGGTAATTGCTTCAGCATATGATTTTTTAAACATTAAGCACTCACCTTTTGAATACAGTGCCATATCATCAGCAGGATTAATTTCCAATGAATTGTTAAAGCACTCCAGAGCATCATCAAATAAATCATATTCCATTAAAATTTTACCCACATGAAACCAGATAAAAGGGTTTTCATCATCCACGCTTAGGGATCTGTTGTAACACTCCATTGCTTCAACATACTTTTCAAAATGATTTAAACAGCATCCTTTTAAAGCCCAGAGATGGCTGTTATCATTATCTTTTTTTAAAAGCTCATCACATAATTCCATAGCTTTTTCATATTCATAATCATCCATAAATTTAGAAACGATTTGCAAACTTTCAACATTCATATATAACACTGCAACAATTTGTTAATAATCTTTTTAGAATTCACTTTATAAAAATCAACTGGAAATAGTTGGTTATGATAAAAACTCATTTAAGCCTTGTTTTAGTAGATGGTTTTTTGCAATATCTATGACTATGAACAAAGAGGACCAATGTAAACTGTCACAATCCTTATTTTAATAGATAGTTTTCTGCAATGTGAAAACTAGGAAGGTAGCGTTATTTTTCAAAGAGTCACAATCCTTATTTTAATAGATGGTTTTCTGCAATATCGAAGACAACACAGAAAGAGAAGCATATTATGAGTCACAATCCTTATTTTAATAGATGGTTTTCTGCAATAAAGAAGACAATCTTTTTTAAAAATGTTAAAAAAGTGTCACAATCCTTATTTTAATAGATGGTTTTCTGCAATGAATGTGACACCGTCGACGGTGTCGTTGTCGTTAGGTCACAATCCTTATTTTAATAGATGGTTTTCTGCAATCAGAATCATTATTTAAAATAGTATTCGAATTAAGATTGTCACAATCCTTATTTTAATAGATGGTTTTCTGCAATCAGTAGCTATCAGAAAACTAAACATCAACTACAAGGGTCACAATCCTTATTTTAATAGATGGTTTTCTGCAATATGATAGGTTTGTGTTTTGTAATGAAGCCTGCAGTAGTCACAATCCTTATTTTAATAGATGGTTTTCTGCAATACGTAGCAAGGTTGTGTTTAAATCGTGCTTGTAGGAGTCACAATCCTTATTTTAATAGATGGTTTTCTGCAATCATCTGCTTGAAAAAGTCCTTATGGAGGATGAAGAAGTCACAATCCTTATTTTAATAGATGGTTTTCTGCAATATTAGTAAAACAAGGTGAATAAAATGAATTATGAAAGTCACAATCCTTATTTTAATAGATGGTTTTCTGCAATTAATTCTACTATTATATGTATATCAATTCAGTATAGTCACAATCCTTATTTTAATAGATGGTTTTCTGCAATATAGTGTCTGATTTATTTGAGATAATCGTCTTTAAAGTCACAATCCTTATTTTAATAGATGGTTTTCTGCAATATGGAGCGAATGGAATATTTTATTTGGTTTCGATAGTCACAATCCTTATTTTAATAGATGGTTTTCTGCAATAAAATTTTTTATAAGACCTAATTTTTAATAATCTGCACCTTGCTTTATATTTTATATTAGCATGTAATATATACTTTGTGGTAATATTGTCTTATAAGATATGATAAATTGTCCATGTTTTAGATATTATTTATATGAAAACAACTAAAAATTCATTTGAAAATTGCTGATATGATAAACAAATTTAAGCTTTATCTAAAAAATGTAAAATTAAACAAAACAATACTATTTTTGCAGACAACTATATAATAATTAGAATATTACAAGAATATCGCTATATTAACACAATATATTCTATTAATTTTAACACAGTTGTACAATTCACGAAGCTGTTCAAAAAAAGCCAGTAATACTTTGACAAAACCCGAAGAATATTTTGAAGAAATTAGAAAATGAAACAAATTTTAAATAAACAAATTAAAAATGAATATAAATGCTAAAAATAAATTACAATTTGAATATACAGCCTAAAAAAACCGAAAGAAACTGAACTTAAATATAAAAACTTATAAAGCATTATTTAAAAAAGATAATAATATGTCTAAGTTAGATGCTTTTTTTAAATTTAAAGAAAATAATACAGACGTGAAAACTGAAATCATTGCAGGTATTACAATTTTTCTGGCTATGGCTTACATATTAATTGTAAACCCTGCAATGTTAAGTGAAACTGGAATGGACATACAAGGAGTATTTATTGCAACTGCACTTTCAGCTGCAATAGCTACAATATTAATGGGATACATAGCAAACTACCCATATGCACTGGCTGCAGGAATGGGTCTTAACGCATTTTTCACATATACCGTAGTACTTACTATGGGATACAGCTGGGAATATGCACTTTTAGCTATCTTTGTCTCAGGTATAATCTTTCTGGTTATCTCACTTACTTCCCTACGTGAAAAATTATTCTATTCAATTCCTGACTCTTTAAGATTCGGTATATCAATAGGTATAGGTTTATTTATCCTTGCATTAGGTTTAAGCAACCTTGGAATCCTGTCATACTCTTCACAGGTAATAAATATCGGAGATGCAAACTGGGCCACACAGCTAATAGGACTTGGAAGCGCTTCAACTATTTTTACTCTCGGAAACCTTTTGGCATTAATCTGTTTTGTCATCATAATGGTTTTAATGAAGAAAAATGTAAAAGGAAATATTCTAATCGGAATTATTGCAACATACATTATCGGAGTTGTTTTAGAACTGGCAGGATGTCCTGTTTTACCTGACCAGTCATTAATACCAACAGCTATAATCAACAGCAATCTGGGCGGATCACTTGGTAATGTTGCATTTAAATTCGGAGAAGCTAGCGGAGTATTTACCGGAGTAAGAGCATTTATTGATTTTATAATCATTGCCGTCACATTTCTGGTAATATCTCTATTTGATACAATGGGAACCTTAACTGCACTTACAACAAAAGTTGACGGATATGATGAAAACGGCAAACTGCCAAGACTTAAAAAGGTTTTAAGTGTAGATGCACTCGGACCAATGATTGGATCCCTTTTAGGTACTTCACCTGTAGTTACATACATTGAAAGTTCCACAGGTATTATGGAAGGAGGAAGAACCGGTCTTACAGCTATTGTAGTTGGTATTTTATTCCTGCTTGCAATTCCGTTTGCACCGATATTCACAATCATCCCAACCTTTGCAGTAGCTCCTGCACTTGTTGTTGTAGGTATCTTAATGTGCGGACTGTACAAAAACCTTGATACAGGTAATCTTTCTGATCTGATTCCTGCACTTGCTGCCATTATTGTAACTCCACTTACCCAAAGTATTACAACAGGTATTATTGCAGGTGTATTTGCATTTGTTATCGTTAAAGTCTTATTCGGTAAAGCAAAAGAAATATCCAAAGCAATGTGGATTTTATTTGCACTTTTATTCATTTATATGGTTTTAGAGTTCATAATGTAGGAACTCTAACTTTTTTTATTTTTTGCTGATGTATTTTTATTAATTAAATTGGAAAATCAGCTAATTAAATGATAAGTTATTAAAAAATTAGCTTATTTAATTAAAGACATTGCAAATATTTTAAAGCAACTGTTGAAAATAAGATAATTCCTATTGCAAATATATAAAATAAATTATATAACAAAAAAAGAAAAAAGGTTTTATTTAAAAAACCTTATTGAATTTTAATTGTATTTCCGGTTTCAAATCCATTGTATATTGAAGTAATGATGTATTCCCCTTTCATTAGCCTAATGTTTAAGGATGCAATACCCTCATCATTTGTAACTTTATTATAGAACACACCATTTACATTAAATGTAACAATCTGATTAGCTAATGGATTTCCCTGACCGTCTACAACTCTTGCATTGAATGCTGAACCATCAAGATACTTCATTTTTAAATCGCTAGTTTGTAATGTCGGCAGAACAGTGACATTGTTTCCTATGTCATACTGACCATATATAGTAGTAATTACATATTTTCCAGGTCTTAAATTAATAGCTAAACTAGCTATACCATTTGCATCAGTTTCTCTGTAGTAAAATACACCATTAATATTAAAAGTTACAACAGTACCTTCAACAGGATATCCCTGACTGTCCAAGATTTTAACTGAGAATTTTGAAGCATTTTTATAGTATTTAACCAAGTCATAATTTTCAACAATTTTAGACAATACTGTGACATTATTGCCTGCCTGTTCACCAGTAACTAAATTAAATACTGTGATAATATAGTTTCCCGGCCTTAACTGGATGTTTAATTTAGCAGTACCATTTTCATCAGTTGTTCTGTTGTAGAATACACCATTTATATTAAAGGTAACAGTTGTATTGGCTAACGGATTTCCGTTGAAGTCCAGAACAGTTGCGTAAAATTGTGTGCCGTTTCTGTAGTATTTAACTATATCCTTACTGATTATTGTTGACAAAATAGATACTGTGTTATTTATACTGGTTCCGAAGTATTTGGAAGTTCCACCAAATGTGGTAACAACAGTATAATTTTTACTGTCTAAATTAATAGCTATGGAAGCAGTACCATTTTCATCGCTTTGTCTAATATAGTCTCTGCCGTTTATTGAAATGGTTACATTCATATTAGCTAACGGATTGCCGCCAATATCTTTCAGAACAACTGCAAATCTTGTACCGTCTTTATAATACATTACAACATTTTCTGCTTCTAAAACTGTTTTGATGGAATTTATTTCAACATTTTCAGATACATTAACTGTCCGGTAGTTATCTTTTGTGAAAACTGCACTGATTGTATAATTTCCATAAGTTAAGTTTTTTAATATTATTAATGAACCTGTTCCATTAGTGTAAGATAATGTGTAAGGAGCATTATTTACAAGAACTGTTAAATTTCCATCAAGTTTTTCAGACAAGTTAACATTTACTGTTATGTCTCTGTAATCTTTATCTATAGTTACATTCATGGTGATTTCTTTTTTAGCTACTGTAAAATCAGCAGTGCTGTTAGCCAAGTTATATTTTTCACTACCTAAATAAGATACACCAGCCTGATATTCTCCAGCATTTAACATTTCAGGTACTGTAAAGACAGCCAAAGCGTTGACAACATTAACAATATATTTTTTGCTGCTGATTGTTAAAACAACATCACCGGTTACATTAACACCTGCTACTGAAGTTAAATTAATATTCACTATCGGGTTTTCACCATAAACAATATCGCCAATATCGGCAGTTAAATTAACATCGGTTTTGGTAACGCTGACGGTTTTTTGAACGAAAGATCCGTTATACAATCCGTTATTTTTATAGTTAGCTGAAATTACATAATCTCCAACTTCATCAAAGTATACATTAATCTTTGCAACACCGTCAACTACACCAGCTGTGTAATTAGTTCCGTTAATGCTGAAAATAACTTCACCGATTTTAGCCAGTTTGCCTTTACCGTCAGTTACAGTAGCTATAATTTCACTGAACTCCTGAACTTTAGGAGTGATATTATTTAAAGTAACTGTTGTATTCTGCATATCAGCAACAGTAAATGCTTTAAGACAGGCTACCTGAGAATTATATGTGTGGCTATAAGCTGAAGCTGAGTAATCATATAAATCTGTCCATTTTTTACCGTCATTACTGAAGTATGATACACCTGGAGCATAATAACATCTGGTTGTTGAAAGTTGTTCTGAAATAGGAACAGCAGCATATCCGTTTTGAGGATTTGCAAGTTTTACAACAATTTTGAAGATATCCCCAACAGCTACAGGAACATATTCTTTTAATGGAATGGTATAATATCCGCTTCCTTCATGTCTGCCGTTTTGGGTAATCTGCAATACATCATTTACATAAATAGAAATTTCGTAATCAACAGTTGTATTGAAGAATGTTGATACAGCAGCAATTGCCTCATTGCCGGTTACATTATAAATATTCTTATACCATACAGTTTTTTTACCGGTTATTAAGTAATCAGTCATTCCTGCAACATCGTACTGGTAGTTTTTGGTGTATCTTACAGTATCATTTAAAATGTAGGTAAATGCCTGATTATCTTTATTTACAGCAAATAAAACTCTATCATAGTAAGAAATGTAGAAGTAACCATTATCTCCCCAAGAACTTCCCCAGCTGTTTTTAACTATAAATGCACCATCACCTGCAGGAGCAGTATAGAAATTATTTTTTGAATAATTGTCATCCCAGCCAACTACAGTAATTGCATGGTTTCCATTACCTGTGTATGGATCATAATAAGCATTAGTTTTAGAGTTGAGATAACCTGCTGAGTGATAATATGAAGCATATAATCCGCCGTATTTTAAAATAGCTTCTTTTATAGCATCATTATCAGTGTAACTTGTACGTGCAGGCAAAACATAAATGTTTTGAATATGCATTTCACTGTCTAAAAGCGGAGATAAAGTTCCCTTATCATCAAATGGATCCAAAGTAGCATTAACCGGACCTAACCAGCTAGCCAAATAACCCATCGGCATTCCGTTATATCCTCCCTCGTTAGTTTCCATTTTCCAGCCGTAGGCAGAATACATTTCAATTAAATTTTTCATGTTTTCCACAGAAAAATTAAATGTTTTATTGCTTGCTTTTAAAACACAGGTTTCAAGTGAAGCAAGTGCTGCAAATGCCCAGCAGTTACCTGAATCCTGCTGGTTTTTAACATCAGTTACAAAACCATTTTCAGCTAAATTATATCTTGCAGGCAATGTACCGTTAAATAATGATTTGTAAACAAATAATGAGTAATTATTGGTGCTTGATACAATAGGACTGAAATTAGACTGATTTAACATGTTGGCATTGTAACTGGCTTTATTGTCAGTAAATGTAACTCCATCAACTGTAAGTTTAGGATTTGCATTGGAAAATATTGCTCCTCCAAATCCTGTTGCTGCATTTGATGCAAATTCAGAGTTTTTAATTTCAAAAGAAGTACAGTTATCGCTAAATAATGCGCCTCCGTTTAAAGCAGCATTTTTAGTAAAGTTGGACTTTATAACAGTTCCTGAACCATACATTTTATATACTGCTCCACCTTCATATCTTGCAAGATTATTTGTAAAATTAGAATAAGAAATTAAAATTTCAGAATTTAAACTACAGATAGCTCCTGCAAAGTTTGCAGAACAATTATTAAAAGTACTGTCTCTAACTTCCAGATCAGTAGAAAATGCATAAATAGCTCCTCCTGCATCATCTACAGAACGGCAGTTTTCAAAAACAGTGCCGACAACAGAAATTTTAGAATCCTTATCAGAAGCTATAGCTCCGCCAAACCAATGTGCAGAGTTATTAATAAACTTACAATTTGAAAGAGATAATTCCCCGTAAGGCAGATAAATGGCTCCCCCATACATCGCACTGTTATTTAGAAATGTACAATTATACAATGTATTTTTAGGCACATTAGTCACATAACCATAATAATCAGTACTGACATAATTGTAGATAGCTCCTCCGTATGCATTATCATATCCGTAAGAAGTATCATCAACAGCTACACCGTTTTTAAATATTACATTAGTTGCACTAACAGTACCCAAATTCTTAACAGTTGCATGATCCAATGTTAAATCTTTTAAAGTTAAAGTATAGCCATCTCCAACATTAAAAGCAATACCATTAAACTTAATGATAGTATTTTGAGCACTCTGACCCATGAAAGTCATGGAAGAATATATTCCTTTTTTAGAATCCAGCTCATAAGTACCGTCTGCGAAATGGGCAGTACAGCCTGAAGTTAATCTGTTATACTGCAGGTACTTGTATGGACTGGATTGTGTTCCTCTCCCGTCACTTTCAGCAGATGCATTGAAATATATATCATTAGAACCTGTAAGAACGTTAGTATCTTCACCATGACTGTAAATAACTCCACCGTCATCAACAACAGAAATTTCAATCTGTTCATCACTGCTAATGACTGTCTGGTTATCAACAGCATCACTAGCAAAAGCAGATGGAACAATCATTAATAATAACAAAAATACTGAAAAAAGTACAATTGACTTATTAACACATTTGACCACTTTTTGTTCCTCCAAAATTTAATTTTATAATATCGTATAAATATATATGGAATATAATTTTATACAATAATACATT
>OKST01001494.1_pt1 | contig 10556 bp, 13 predicted proteins | sample 1606341 | NCBI WGS metagenome assembly OKST01 (sample SAMEA3879563, study PRJEB24766) | human gut metagenome | biome: human-associated habitat; feature: feces | place: USA | collected 1985/1987 | reverse complement strand
CTGACGGAATACAAGATGTTCTGGTATTCCAAGCTCAAGACCAGCCTTACGAACCTCATCTTTGAAAAGGATTCTGACTGGCTCTACAAGCTCAAAATCCATATCTTCCGGAAGTCCGCCTGCATTGTGGTGTGCCTTAATGCCTTCTTCTGACTCAAGAATATCCGGCCAAATTGTACCCTGTGCTAAGAATTCAATTCCGTCAAGCTTTCTTGCCTCTTCAGCAAATACTTCAATAAATTCTCCGCCAATAATTTTTCTCTTCTTCTCAGGATCATCCACTCCTGCTAATTTATCAAGGAAACGATCTGTTGCATCAACATAAACCAGATTTGCATTCATCTGATTACGGAACACTTCAATTACCTGCTCTGGCTCACCCTTGCGAAGCAGACCATGATTAACATGAACACATACAAGCTGCTGACCAATTGCTTTAATTAAAAGTGCTGCAACAACAGATGAATCAACTCCACCAGAAAGTGCAAGAAGAACCTTCTTATCTCCCACCTGCTCTTTAATCAGCGCAACCTGCTCCTCAATAAAAGCCTTGGCAAGCTTTGGCGTTGTAATTCTCTCCATATCAGCTGGACGTCTAATTTTAGTAACATTCATATTAAACTCCTCCTTATTCTTTTCCTTAATTTTGGACTTACTGATTTTTCCGATGCCATTTAACTATTTCATTATACCTAATACAAAAATATTTGACAACCTTTATTTAAGAAAAACAAATTTTCATGTAAGCATGAAATTTGTCCAGATCTAGCAAGACGCGTGAACCGTAACTAAAACTCTTGACACCATCAATTTTCGTGCTATCATTGGATTTTTTACTTCTATCGTATTGATTATGTCATGTCTTACCTGGGTATGGTTATCATCGAAAAAAAATAAAAACAAATTTCAAGCTCTGGCACACATGGATTCTCTTACCAATATTTACAATCGTTATGGATTTGATGAATTAGCGGAAAAAATGATTGCAAAAAATCCGAAGTCACATTTTGTAGTCGCACTCCTTGACATAGATGACTTTAAATTTATCAATGATATCTATGGACATGCCTACGGCGACAAAGCTTTAAAAAATCTTGCTGATAGTATGAAAAACTTTTTTCCATCTAATGCATTACTAGGAAGAAACGGTGGTGATGAGTTCTGTATTTTTCTGCCTAATTGCACATATGACGATGCAGAAGAACAGTTGGAGCAATTCACAAAAATTCCAAGGGTATTTTCATGCAATGGAAAGGAATATCAATTTTATATTTCGCTCGGATATGCTGAATATCCAACCTTTGCTTCAAACCGTTCTCAGCTCATGCGCTGTGCAGATGCTGCTCTTTATGAGATAAAACTTCATGGAAAAAATGGATGCATGGCTTACAAAAATGGTCTTCAGTTAGGTGCTCGCAAACAACTTGGATTTGCCCTCAAGGATATCTCCGAACATCTTCCGGGCGCTTTTATTATATACATGGCTGACAAAACTGATGACGAGCTATTTTATGCAAACCACGAGTTTCTTCGCATGACAGGCTATAAAAATATGGATGAACTATTTAGGCTTGCCAAAAAAAGCTTTCGCAACCTGATTAGGGAAGATGAACAGCAAAAGATAGAATCAAGCATTTGGGAACAAATTGACAGCGGCAACGAAAATCATTATATTCACTTTCATCTTCGAAAAGCTGACGGCTCTTATCTTTCTGTACTTGATCATGGAAGAATCGTAAATAGTCAACAATACGGTCGAGTATTCTATGTATTATTTACTGACTGGGAAGACATGCATATTCATTACGGTGATAAATTTTCAGAATAAATAAGACGATGGCGAGCCATCGGGGACAGGTAAAAATCCACCGTTCCTGTCCCCAATGGCTCATTTTTCCTCCACAACCTGGAAAATAAAGAACTTTAGATAATAGCTTTCATCAGCTGCCCACAGAATCGGATGGTCTGGAGCCTGTGTGCGAAATTCCACCTGACGAAGTCTTTTATGGGTTGCTTTTGCTGCTTCTTTTACGGTTTTTGCTAGCAGCTCCTGTGTCATGAAATGAGAGCAGGAACAAGTAGCCAAATAGCCACCGTCTTTTACAAGCTTAAGTCCCTTCATGTTGATTTCACGATATCCTTTGATTGCATTCTTAGTAGCTTCTCTTGATTTTGTGAAAGCAGGCGGATCAAGAATAACTACGTCATATTTTTCGCCTGCTGCAGCAAGTTTTGGTAATTCATCTAACACATTCGCGCAGCGAAAGTGAACTGTATCCTGAAGTCCGTTTAAGCGTGCATTGGCTTCTGCCTGAGAAACTGCGTATTCAGAAATATCAAGTCCGGTAACATCACTTGCACCGGCAATACCTGCATTCAACGCAAATGTTCCCATGTGTGTAAAACAATCCAATACCTTTTTGTCTTTGCATATACGCTGCATAGCAAGACGATTATATTTCTGATCAAGGAAGAATCCTGTTTTCTGACCATTTGCCACATCTACAAGATAATGCACACCATTTTCAATAATTTCCACAGTAGTATCAAATTCATCCCCGATAAAGCCTTTTACCTTTGGCAGTCCCTCTTTTGTGCGCTCGTTTGCATCGCTGCGCTCATAGACTCCGCGGATTAAGATGCCATCTTTTAGAAGAAGTTCCTTTAAAATTTCCACAATCTCTTCTTTAAAAGCTTCCATGCCAAGAGCCAGACATTCCACTACCAGAACATCTTCATATTTATCAATGACAAGTCCCGGAAGAAAATCTGCTTCACCAAAAATAATTCGGCAAGATGAAGTATCTACCGTTGTCTTACGGTAATCCCATGCATTTTTCACGCGCATTGTTAAAAAATCATGATCAATTACCTGATCTGCTTTGCGAGTCATCATACGTATGCGAATTTTAGAATTTTGATTGATAAAACCATTTCCCATAGGATATCCGTCGAAATCATGTACTGTCACAATATCTCCGTTTGTAAATCTTCCCATAATAGTTTCTATTTCATTATCAAAGATCCAGGCACCGCCAGATTTGATCGTTCGGCCTTCGCCTTTTTTAAGTGTTACAATAGTATTATACATAAAGTCCCCTTTCTGAACTTAATTCAAACTGACTTAAAATAACCCGTTGGAAAACGTCTTGTTCTCCAACGGGTATACTTAACTCTCTAATAATAAGTAGAGAGCTTTTTTGTTACTCAAATTCAATAAATCATAGTGTTTACTATTCATATTGAATTCTTTTCATGAGATATTTTTTCGGTTTTTATACCCATTTTATTAGTTTATTTGCCTTCGCCGGATTTATAGTATCAAACTAGTATCAGCTTGTCAACTTACTTACAAACAGAAAACCACTGCATTCTATAAAAAATCAAGAGCGGAACACCCAAGGTTAAAAACCTAAGATATGCCACTCTCTACAAAAGCTTTAACTTTTCAATTATGCTATACATTATATGCTCATTTTACCAGATTGTCAATTACTTTTTTATGAAAATTATAAACACCAACAATCTTTGAATTGCTATTAAAATACGATTTATTCTTAACAACGCGACCATTCATAAAATCCTGTAACTCCTTATATCGCTTGTTTTTAGAATATTCTGGCATTAATTCATCATATACATATAGCAATGTAACAAAACTATTTGCAAATTTATATTTCAAATTATTCACACGCGAAGTTTTTGAAATATTATCCATTTTCCCAATAAAATTGGAAATTTCACTGTTAACTTGCTTCGTCTCATCAATTTTCTCAGTCATTTTGTTCAAGAGACAGTTACTGTGTGCTGCTGCATTTCTCACATCACGTACCGTATTCATTAATGCATTATTTATAATTTTCTTCTTGTACGCGTCCTCATAAAAAGAACAAAAATACAGCAAATCACCAAATGAAATTATTTCTACAAAAACCCACACAGGGAAATAAGGATAATACTTTTCAATAAGATCTTTACAATACTCTCCTGATTTATGGCTTCTAATTCTTTTTAAAAGTCGAAAATTATCATCTGTTGCAATAAATTTACGCACGATATCATAGCCATCCTCTTCTGGATTATTTGTAATCTCATTAAGAAGTTTTACTTTAATAGCGTGTTCAATATCCAAACACATATCCATAATGATATACCTTAAATACATATCTATTGTGGATAATTCTTTCAGATAGCCAAAATCAAGCTTTTTATACTGTCCTTCCCTCTTACCTGATGGACATTTTTCATAGTTAGCTCGATACGCAGCTAATTTCATATAATAATTATTTTTTTGCAAAAACTCCTTGGCATCACTCTCTGATACTTCCTTAAAAGTAATTCCTTTTTGTTTCATATGTTCAATTAATTCATCAATCGATAACAGTTTCTTCACAGCTTTACCTTCTTAATTATAGTATTTGATATTAATTCTACCATATTAGCGTTATTTTTTCCACCCATACTTTTCAAAAATAATTCAATTAGCAATATTTATCGCAAATTCTGAAGCCATCCCACCGGAACACACACTGACAACTTGCGACAATCACCAAACATATAATATTTATTGCGCACTTTGCTTATATCAAATCCACTAAGATCTAATTTTTCTAATTGTTCACAACCTTTAAACATATACTGTATATCGGTTACCTGACTCGTATCGAACCCACTAACATTTAATCGTCTCAATTGTCTGCATTCGCCAAACATGAATCGCATATCAGTTACTTGACTTGTATCAAACCCACTAAGATCTAATTGTCTCAATTGTTTGCATCCTCCAAACATACACCCCATATTGGTTACTCGACTTGTATTAAACCCATTAACATCTAATTCTTTTAATCGTTTGCAATTTCTAAACATAAACCGCATATCGTTTACCTGTCTTGTATCAAATCCACTAAGATCTATTTTTTTTAATTGTTCACAGCCTTTAAACATATACTCCATATTAGTTACTTGACTCGTATCAAATCCACTAAGATCTAACTGGTCTATTTGTTCGCAGTCGACAAACATCCAACTCATATCAGTTACTCGATTTGTATCAAACTTGCTAACATTTAAGTTCTTCAGCCGATAACATCCATTAAACATAGAATGCATATTGGTTACCCTGCTCGTATCAAATACACCATTAAAATTTATTTGTAAGAGATTTTCATATTCCGCAAATAACTGTGAACAATTTTCATTTGCGCATATACCATTTTTTCCTGCAATAACCAATTCTGTTAACCCGCATATTTCTCTTATATATGCCATTACACTTCCGTTTCGATTACTTGATACATCCCATGCACCATCAAACACCTCATCCATCTTATCTGAAAACGTTATAATATTAATTTCATCTCGATTTATAGAACTCCCAAAAACTTTTTGCTTTTCGTCAATTTCTTCTCCGAACTTAAAATCATCCGCCATTAGCCCACTGCCAAATCTCTTATCAGTAATGCCTTGTTCTTCCTTATTTTTCTCAAACACAGGACAAGCCTTCTCCTGTTTTAACTTATTTCCACATTCATTACAAAATTTAGCTTTTTTATCATTTACTGTTCCACATACTCTACAGACTAATCCACTTTCTTGTACCATGTTATGAGCTCCTTTTTTCTGAAAACATTGTTTATTATTATATCATATAAGCTTTGGTAAACACAATAAATTCGCTAAATTGTCTAAGCCAAAATTTATCACAAATCATAGTCTTTCATGAATCTTTTCTCCCTTATTCTTGCGCATTTCTGATGTCTTTTGCTGCAATTTATCCATAATACTGCCTGACTTTGCCTTACTTCCAGTCTGGTATTCTTTGTCTCTTTAACTGATCTACCTGATATTGTAGTTCTTTACGCTGCTTACCTTTATTGTGATCGTTTCCTCAAGTTCATTTCCAATTAAAAATTCCAACCTGTGTATTGCTTCACTTATCAAGTTTTTAAAATTTTCTGGATCTCTTCTCTCTTTCTGAATTGCCACTTGCACTTTCTTACCAATCTCCATCTCCTTTATATCCAGAATCTGCTCTTCTGACACACCACTAATTAATGCCCTATCTACCGTCTGATTCCATACGGTTCGTTGCTAATTATCAGTTTTCTTGCTTCAATGAATCTTCCTTCTGTTCCACTCTTCTTAAATTCTTCTTGATTACATACAGACAATTCTGACCAAAATTTACAGTCAATTATTTCATAGACAGCATATAGATTTTCTTGTCTTGCATGACTTGATATGTAGTTGATTCGCCCTTTCAGTTTTATCAGTTTCGACATTTGAATAAATGAATTTCTTATAATAGATATTACTCCTTTCTGACTTGCATAGCTCCCGGCAGGGCGAAATACACAGAGTATAAACCGCAGATTTGTGCGATAGGTGTATTTCGCTCTCAAGCGCCGAGGGTTAAAAAATTTTCAGTTACTTAGCTTCTGTTGCCATAACTTTTCGGATAGCTGACAATACATTTTCTACTGTATGTTCATCCCATCCAGCAAGCCATACTAATATACGATTTTCTTCTTCCGTTAACTTTACATTTCCAAAGATTTCATTAAGAGCCATTATTCTCCTTGCCTCATTTTCATAAAAATATTTGTTCACATCTCGAGTTCCCCACTCTGGCTGAATTATCATTCAATCACATCTTTCTCTTTATCTGCTATCACAGGAGCGTGACACGCTCCTGTTTATTATGCTCAAGAATTTACCAGCGAAAACTATCTGGTACTCCACGTCTATCCAAATATTCCTGTCTGGCTTTTTGTTTTTCTTCCTCTGTTATCGCAGTCTTATATTTTGAATACAGCAATCTCATAGATATCGAATCCAACTTACTTTCCAGACCTTCTTTTATCTTTGGCTGTAATTCCTGCATATCAAGTAGATGATATTTTATCAACTGCATAAATAATTCTTCAGGTATTTGTATTTGTTTCATCTATACGCTCACACCTTTCTTTTTGTGTCGGTTGTGACGATTGTGACGATTATTTACCTATATAGAAAATACCGTCACAACCGTCACGAATCGTCACTCGTGTATCTCGTTATGATGTACTCTTACTCAGCAATATCATTCTTCCATTATGTTCTCTGACACTTTCATATCGAATACCATACTCACAAAGAAGACATTCCGACCCAATATTCAACTTTCTAGTTAAAATATTCGGTGCCAGTCTTAATTGTGGTAATTGCTGCAATAATTCCGAAGCTGTCCCTTTCCACTGCGTCTGTTCTTCCGTCAAGATTCCCGCGATTGCATCCAATACTGGATCTGCTGGTTCTTTCCACAACTCCGTTTCTGCCTTTGTCAAATTCCAAATACATTGTTCTCTGTCAAAGTTCAATAATAATCTTTGATCTTGTTGAGATACAGCCGCTGATCCGGCTGGTCTCTGCCTACCACCTCCAAGGTTGCCCTGCTATCTGTCCGCTTCTCCTTCTGCATTACAAATGCTCCATCTGCCGCTCCCAGAAGTCCGTTAGTGCCAGATATCATGTCAAAACTATCTGAAGATTCCATTTTTCTTGTATGATGAACCACCAAAAGACAAAGTCCATGCTTATCACTAAAAGCCTTCAATTTCGTGACTATTTCATAATCACTAGCATAGCTAAATTTATCTCCGCCAACTTCTCTCACCTTCTGTAGCGTATCAATAATAATTAACCTGGCATCTGTATGCTGCTTTATAAACTGATTTAACTGCTCTTCTAGTCCTTCATTTAAAGTTTTCGATTTTGTAGCGAAATAAAAATTCTCACTACTTTCCATTCCAAACATTCTGGATAAGCGCTTCTGCAATCTTGCATAATCGTCCTCCAATGCCAAGTACAAAACTGTACCTTTCCGCACTGAATACCCCCACAGATCAAGTCCCATGCTTACATGATAACCAAGCTGTGCCATAAAGAAAGATTTTCCTACTTTCGGTGCGCCAACAAATAAATACGTTCCTTCATAATGCCATCATATCCTGCTTTCCATATTCCTGCAAATTTATAGTTCGTAGATTGCTCTTATCAGACAAATATGTTATACTTGCTTTGCTAGATTTAGTTGATGGCTGTTCCTCATCTGCGCCAACAGATGTATTCGGAACAGTCATTTTTGTTTTTCCTATCATTCGTATTTCTCCTTCATTCCTTTCATTGTAGCTACAATAGCCTGTATCACTTCCAATAAGTCTTTATTTACAGATTCCCCATTTTCTATGCGAACTAACTGTTCATAAACCGCTTCCATTTCCATTTTTAGCGCTTTGTAAATTCTCGGATTCCCAACTACCTTGATTTCATGCCCAAGCAGTCGATTAATAATATAATCTTGTTTTGTTAATCCTGATAACTTCACCCTTGCTTTCAACACTTCATCTTCTTCTGGAGACATCCGAAAACTTATGATTTTATTTCTCCATCTTCCCTGTTGATCCAATACCCTTTCCATCTTCAATCATCCTTTCCATTCGTTTCATTTCCAACTGCTCCGCCATTTCTGTCTGTTTTGAAGGAAATAAATGTGCATACTTATATGTAATATCTATACTTTCATGGCCTACCCGGTCAGCAATCGCAACGGCGGAAAATCCCATATCTATTAATAAACTGATATGACTATGCCTGAGATCATGAATACGAATACGCTTGACATTTGCTTGCTTTGCACCTCTATTCATCTCATGATGAAGATTGTACTTTGTCACTTCAAAAATCCTGTCATTAGGGCCTATACCGTATAATGTTTTAATATAATCTTTAATTTCATCCATCAAGAATTGCGGCATCTTTATCACACGAACACTTTTCGGTGTCTTTGGCGCTGTAATTACATCTTTTCCTTTCAACCTCTGATATGATTTTGTAATTGATAGATTTCCTTTTTCAAAATCGAAATCTGATGGTGTCAGTGCAAGAAGTTCTCCTTCACGGATTCCGCACCAATACAAAATTTCAAAAGCATAAAAAGATCGTGGTTTATCCATAATCGCATACGAAAATTTTAAATATTCCTCTTTTGTCCAGAATAACATTTCCTTATGCTGTTCACTGCCCATGTTTCCCGCAATCGCCGCTGGATTGTTTTTCAATCCATAGTACCGAACTGCATGGTTAAAAATTGCACTGAGCTGATTATGCAGTGTTTTCAAATAAGTCTGTGAATATCCTTTTCCATTTTCATCCCGATAATTCAACAGCTCATTTTGCCATGCAATAATATCTCTTGGATGAATATCACTGAGCTGTTTCATTTTAAAATAAGGCAAAATTTTTGTACGGATAATATGTGCTTTTGTTTCCCAAGTGTTTTCTCTGAGACGTTTTCTTTTATCCACAGTATAGAGTTCCACAAACTTTTCAAAATTCATATTCAAATCTGCTGCCTTCTGCATAAGAAATTGTCTTTCCCATGCAAGTGCTTCTTTTTTTGTTTCAAAACCACGCTTAAGCTTCTTCTTACGAACTCCTTTCCAATCTTCAAAATAAAAAGAAGTATACCAGGTTCCTTTCGCTGTGTCTTTATATGCTGGCATCTCAATTACCTCTCATCTGCTGTACGCCGTAAATCTGTTCCTCAAAATACTGACGACTTACTCGTCCAGTCACTGTTGTATATCCCTTTGCTTTCAATTCATCATTCCAACGATGAATCATCCGGTACGCCAGTGCCTTTGAAATTTCCAGTTCTTGTGCTACTTCTTCTGCTTTGATAAAAACTGTTCTTGCCATTCTGTTTCTCCTTTCAACTTTTCTTTTTCTCTAAACATATTTGTTTAGCGCACCTCTATGATACTAAACTTTTTTGGTTAAGTCAATGGCTTTCTACTAAATAATTTTGCTTAAGCTCCACTTGTTTTTCAATTTTCCATATGCTATACTGAGTTACAACAAATTTGTTTAATCAGGAGGCTTCGTTATGGCTGTAGGTGAGCGTATAAAGCGTGCTCGTAATTTTCGTGGTATGACTCAAAAAGAACTAGGTGTAGCAATCGGTTTTGAAGAAAAAAGCGCAGATATCCGTATTGCTCAATATGAAAGTAACACCAGAACTCCTAAAGAGGAATTACTTCGCAAAATTGCAACTGTACTGGACGTAAATTATCGTTCTTTGTATGAGCCAACCTTATACGCTGCTGAAGATATCATGTACACGCTGTTTGAGCTAGATGAACATTATCCTGATACCCAGCTTTACGAGATATCGGACACAATTGATTCTAATCTCACAGAAACACATATGTCCATCAGCTTCCGTTCTTGTCTATTAGACGATCTCTTAAAAGAATGGCAACTTCGTAAAAAACAACTAGCAACCGGAGAAATTACCAGAGACGAATATCTTGAGTGGAAACTCAATTGGCCACAAACTACTGATGATTGTGGGAAACATACCTCACACAAAAAATGGCGTAAAAAATAAGAGAGATAAAAATAGCCCGTTGGAAAACAAATCATGTTGTTCTCCAGCGGGTATTTTCATCTCTCTATAACAGTAATTGGCTGACTTATAGTATCAAATTAGTATCAGCCCTCCTATACATATG
>OKST01001492.1_pt1 | contig 10560 bp, 7 predicted proteins | sample 1606341 | NCBI WGS metagenome assembly OKST01 (sample SAMEA3879563, study PRJEB24766) | human gut metagenome | biome: human-associated habitat; feature: feces | place: USA | collected 1985/1987 | reverse complement strand
TACCGCGGCAGGATGAAATGTCGAAAGTTCGTCACCCTCGACGGCGATTACGGGGCGCCTTACATTTCGGATCACTATCCGATAGCAATGGTTTTTACGCTCTGAAAGCGACGAGGCCGATTCGTCGAACCGGCCTCGTCGTACTGTCCGGAATTTGAACTCCGTTATCGGAGAGCCTGGATCAGTCCGGTTCGAGCGTCCGGTATTTCATCGAGCGGATAGTACCGGTGGATGATCGTTCGATCCTTGATGACAATAATCCGCACTCCCGAAGGAGCGTCTCCCAACGGTCGGCCCACGGCACTCGTGGTTATCATTCCGATGTTGTCGTACGATGTCTCCGCGTTGTCGTGCAAATGTCCCGTAAAGACGGTTTGCACACCGGTTTCCCGGAACAGTTCGAAATATCTCCGGCGTTTTTCCGGCGAAATGGTCGAATAGCCGTCCGGTTCGTCGATTTGCCGGAGAAAGAACGGGTGGTGTGCGAAGACAAGAGATGTCCGGCTGGCCCTTTTCTTTTTGAGCGAACGGGCCAGCCACCGGAACTGATTCTCTTCTTTCGAGGGGTCCCGGGTTTCGTCTTTCAGGTAATCCGAGTTGATGCCGGTCAGTAGGATCCCGTTCACACGCACACAGAAGCGGTCGGTTCCGAGGTGTTTCGTGTAGGGTTCCACATCGACGGAACCCTCTTCCAGCCGGACGTCGTGGTTGCCCGGGAGATAAAGGGTCTTGATGCGGGGATTTATTTCTGCGACGATCCGCAGGAATTCCGTCCATTGGCTCTCGTCCGCTGCATTGTGCACGTAATCGCCGGTGAAGACGACGACATCGGGGCGGAGCCTGTTTATTGCTTCGACGGTTTTTGTGAGGGTGCGGGTTTCATAGGCCATGTCGCGGTTGTCGGCATAGAACCCCATCTGGGGGTCCGAAACCTGCATGATGATCGTGACCGGAGATTTTTCCCTTGCGGATGTGAGTGCGGTCGTCAGACAGCAAAGAGTTGTTAAAATGATCTTTTTCATTGGATTATAGATGAATGCATAGCCAAAAATAACGAATGGGTTGCCGAAATCCAAAAAAAAACGAAGGAATCCCACTTTATTTTCCTTACGGTGTTTTTCCGGTAAAATTTCGACCTTTTTTCTAAATAAGAGAAGAATTTTGTATCGGCATTTCAACCGAAACTACTTTATCTGAAAATTGTAAAATGAAACATGCTCATGACACACGTTTACGACATTACTTCTTATCCCGTTCTCTATTTGTAGTCGGGTCCCATCTCTACGAATCGCTAATGTTTGATCCCAGAAAATCATGAAATGTATTAAGATTGATAATATGTTGCGGACTGCGCGGTTGATTATGCTCGCCGTGTTGTCCGGAGGTATTTTCGTGGTTCCTTGCGGAATATATGCACAGTCTGCTCCCCGAACGGTTTCCGGTACTGTCACCGATGCGGCCACCGGAGAGCCGCTGATCGGAGCCACCGTACAGGTAAAAGGTGTGACCATCGGTACTACGACGGACCTGAACGGAATGTTTTCGATCAACCTGCCGGCAAACCGGAAAACACTGCTTTTCTCCTATGTCGGGTATGAAGCCCAGGAGATTGCGGTTGGCCGTGAGAATTATCTCAACGTGGCGTTGAAACAGGACGCCAATGCGTTGGACGAAGTTGTGGTGGTGGGTTACGGCCAGCAAAAGAAAGGCATGCTGGTGAGCTCGGTACAGTCCATCGCTCCCGCGGAACTGCGGATGCCTTCGTCGAGTTTGTCGACCGGGTTTGCCGGACGCCTGGCCGGTGTGATCGCCGTGCAGCGCAATGGACAGCCCGGTGCCGACCAGGCGGATTTCTGGATACGCGGTATCTCCACGTTCGGTTCCGCGACCAAGCCGTTGATCATCCTTGACGGTGTGGCTATCGACGCGAATGAACTGAACGGGCTGGACCCGGAGATTATCGAGAGTTTTTCGGTGCTCAAGGATGCTACGGCGACCGCTCTCTATGGTTCGCGGGGAGCCAACGGCGTGATGATCGTTACGACGAAGAACGGTAAGAATCTGGATAAGCCGGTCATTAATTTTCGCTTCGAGACGGCTCTTTCGACTCCGACGAGCCGCCCGGAAACGGTCGATGCGGTGACCTACATGCAGATGTACAACGAGTCGGTTCTGACGCGCGGTACGGGGCAGATTCCTTATACGCAGGCGAAGATCGACGGTACGCGGGCCGGCAGCAACAAATATATCTATCCGGATGTGGATTGGTACGATGAGATGTTTAAAAATTTGGCAGTCAACGAAAACTTTAACTTCAATATCCGCGGCGGCAGTTCGAGGGTCGATTACTTCATGAGCGCCACCGTCCGTCACGAGGAAGGTATGTTGAAGAACCTGAGCCGGGATTACTTCTCCTATAACAACAATTACTCGGTTTGGCGTTACGCTTTCCAGAACAATGTCAACGTCAATCTTACGAAGTCTACCAAAGTGTCGCTGAAAATCAACACCCAGCTCCGGGATACGCACGGGCCGGTGAAAAGCAGCGAAAACATTTTCGGAATGATCATGAACGGCAATCCCGCCGATATGCCGATAACCTTTCCCGACGATCCGACGGTAAACCATATCCGTTGGGGCGGCAAAGCCATGGTGAAGAATCCCGTGGCTGAAATGGTTACCGGCTACAAAGACGAGTTCCAGAGCGTATTGAACGCCAATCTGAGTCTGGATCAGAATTTCGATTTCATCACCGAAGGGCTTTCCGCTTCGGCGCTGATCTCTTTCAAGAACTATTCCTATACCCAGACATCGCGTTCGGCAGGTTATAATTCCTACGAAATTTCGGGTACGCATACGGGCGATGACGGATTGGAAGACTATGATCTGGAGATCCGCGGCAACGAGCAAAGTACGACACTCGCCACCTCCAGCAGTACTGACGGAGACCGCAAGATATATATCCAGGGAATGATCAACTATAACCGCAGTTTCGGCCGTCATGACGTGAGTGCTATGGTCGTGTATAATCAGGAGGAGACTGCGCTCGGAAATCCCGGTAGTCTGTTCAGTTCTTTGCCCAAGCGTAAACAGGGCCTTGCGGGCCGTCTGACCTACGGGTACGACAACCGTTACCTCATCGAGGCCAATTTCGGATACAACGGCAGTGAGAATTTCGCCGAGGGACGGCGCTTCGGCTTTTTCCCTTCGGTGGCCGTGGGATACGTGGTCAGTCAGGAGAAATTTTGGGCGCCTATCAAGAAGGCCGTCTCTTATTTCAAACTCCGCGGTTCGTACGGTCTTGTGGGCAACGACAGCGAGGAGACGCGTTTCATGTACATGTCGGACCTCTCCCTTTCCGGAGCCGGATATACGACGGGCGCCGACGGGGAGTATACGCTGAGCGGTCCCGTTTACAACCGTTTCGAGAATAAGAAGATCACTTGGGAAACCGGAGAAAAACTCAATGTCGGTGTCGATCTGCAATTTTATAACCGACTGAATGTAATGGTCGATCTGTTTCAGGAGGTCCGGAGCGGTATTTTCCTGGAACGCGGCACAGTTCCGGCTTTTCTCGGAACGGCTACGACAAAAGTGTACGGCAATCTGGGTAAGGTGAGAAATCGCGGTTTGGATCTCTCGATGGATTATACCCATCAGATCGGCAAGGATTTCTTCATTTCTGCCAAAGGAACCTTCACCTTCGCCCGCAACCGGGTGCTCGAACAGGATGAGCCGGATTACCTGCAGTATCCCAATCTTTCGCGGGTCGGCCGTTCGGTCAATTCGTTCCTGCTTTATGAGGCGCAACGCCTGTTTATCGACAATAACGAGGTGAAATACAGTCCTGAACAACTGCTGGGCGGTGAAATCATGGCCGGCGACATCAAATACGTCAACCAGCCCGATGCGAACGGCAACTATGACAACACGATCAATTCGAACGACCGTATTTATGCAGGGTATCCCGAAGTGCCGGAGATCGTCTACGGGTTCGGGTTTTCAGCGCAGTGGAAAGGACTCGATTTCTCGGTCTTCTTCCAGGGTACGGCCAATACGTCGCTCGTGATGAGCGGATTCCATCCGTTCGGTATCAATAACAATGTCAAGCGCAACGTCATGCAGTTCGTCGCCGACGATTACTGGAGCGAAAGCAATCCGAATATCTATGCGGCCTATCCGCGGTTGAGCGTCGTGGAATACGGCAACAACACGGTTGCCTCGACCTACTGGCTCCGCGACGCGTCGTTCCTGAAACTGAAAAACGCGGAGATCGGCTATACCTACAAGAAAATGCGTTTCTACATCAGCGGATCGAACCTGCTGACCTTCTCGAAATTCAAGTTGTGGGACCCCGAACAGGGCGGCGGATCGGGACTGAAATATCCGACCCAGCGGGTTTTCAACATTGGAATCCAGATGACGTTATAAAATAAATTCCAAACGAAATCCTATGAAATATTACACATATATTCTATCCCTGATTTTATCTGCCGCATTCCTGTTTCAGGCGTGCAGTTATCTGGACGTGGTCCCCGATGAGACGCCGGACGAGAAAGACGCCTTTCAGAACCCGACGATGGCCGAACGCTATCTCTATTCCTGTTATTCGTTCCTGCCCAATCCGCGTCACGAAACAGCTTCGCTGGATCTGATGACGGCCGATGAAGTGGTGACCCCGTGGGAACACGAGACCTTCGCCAACTTCCCGAAGGGAAACTACAACGCCAGCGAACCGGTGATCTCCTACCGGAATACGCTTTTCGGAGGTATCAGGCGGTGCTACATCTTGCTGGAAAATATCGACGCGGTGCCCAACATGACGGAGGCGAATCTCCGGATTTACAAGGGGGAGGCGAAATTCCTGATCGCTTATTACCATTTCCTGCTTTTGAAGAACTACGGTCCGATTCCGCTTATCAAGGGCGTCATGTCCATCGATATGGACAAGGCGGACTTCCCCGAGCGGGACAGTTACGACGTATGTGTGCAGTGGATCTCTGACCTGTTCGACGAAGCGGCCGGGATGCTGCCGGCAGAGCAGACCTCCACGGCCTACGGCCGGGCCACGAGCGTTGCCGCCAAAGCGCTGAAATCACGGTTGTGGCTCTATGCCGCTTCCCCGCTCTTCAACGGAAACAGCGAATACTATGCGAATTTCGTCAGCAAGGTGGACGGGCGCCATCTGATTAGCCAGACTTATTCGGAGGCAAAATGGGAAAAGGCGGCTTCCGCAGCCGAGGAGGCCATTGAGGTCGCTAAGGCCGCAGATTATAAACTCTATACCGAAAGTCCGGTGGCTACGTCGAGGTTCGCCCAACCGACCGATCCTGTGCATCGGGTGCTCCGTCTGAATTTCATGGATTACAACACTTCGAAAGAGGTGCTGTGGGCCGATACCCGGAAAGAGGGCCATTACGGGTTGCAATACAAGTCCACTCCCTACCGCGTGGGTCCGTCATCGGGCAACGGTGTCGGTGTGACATTGACGATGGTCGAGATGTTCTATTCGAAAAACGGACTTCCGATCGATCTCGATCCGGAATACGACTATACCGGGAGGTACCGTTACGGGGAGTATCATAACGATGTCTGCGACGGCGTGACCATGAACCTGAATATCAATCGTGAACCTCGCTTCTATGCGTGGGTGGCTTTCCAGAACGGGTATTACGAAGTGCTCCGTCGCGACGGAGCTGACGACAACGCGAACATCGTGCAGACGAGGTTCCGCAAAAACGATGTTTTCGGCATCAAGGAGCGCACGACGAACTACACCCCTACGGGATATCTCAATAAGAAGGGCTGTTCGCCGCTCTACAACAATATTCAGGAGGATGTTGCCGCTCCGCATTATCCGTGGCCGGTGATTCGCATGGCGGAGCTGTACCTGAATCTTGCGGAGGCTTATGCCAACTTGGGACGGATTGACGAAGCGGTAGCAGCGCTGAAACCGGTCCGCGAACGGGCGGGACTGGACCCGGTAGACGAGGCTTTCGAAAAGGCGGGGCTGACGCTTGGACGCGACGAAATGATCCGCATGGCACGTCAGGAGCGGACTATCGAACTTTATCTGGAGGGGCACCGCTTCTGGGATGTGCGCCGTTGGAAAGAGGGCGACAAGTATTTCAACGTCCGCCCCAAAGGCATGAATTACAACGGGGAGTCCGATGCCGATTTCTTCCGGGTGACTGAAGTGATCGTCCAGCGCAAGTTCATGACTCCGATGCATTACCTGATGCCGATACCCAAGGATGACATCAACAAGAACGAACGAAAGTTCGTCCAGAATCCGGGTTATTGACAGAATCACGAATTTGAAAAACTGCATCTATGAAAAGCATATATAAAATACTGTTGCTCTTTGCCTGTTCGTGCGGCGTTTCGTGCGGCGGGGACGATGAGCCGGCCATGACGGCGCTCGCCGTACAGGGAATCCGCGCCGAGGCATTTCCGGGAGCGATCCGACTGACATGGAATCCGGTCGAGAACAGCGACTTCCTCTATACCGAGGTTTCGTATTACGATTTCGGCACGCAGACGACAGTCTCTAAGCAGTGCAGCCGCTATACCGGTACCCTCTACATTGACGGCTTACGATGTAAACGGAACGCCCGGGCAACCCGTCTATATCGAACGGCAGTGTGAAAAGGCCGAGTCCTATTATGTGGTTGTTGCGGAGAATCCTATCCCGCTCGCAGCCGACCAGTTGGCTACCAATGCCCAGGAGCCGAGCGAAGGCCCCCTGGAATTGCTTGTGGATGGAAATCCGGATACTTTTTTCCAGAGTTTCTGGGATGAGTGGACCTATCCCGAATTAAAGCCTGCGGGTTACCATTACCTGACTTTCGATCTTCGCAAGGAGGTTTCAGCGTTTAAATTCCAATATTGGAACCGTAAGAAAGCGAACGGTTCGCTGCCCAAGACCGTGAATATTTACGGCAGTCCGGATGGCGAAACGTGGGCGTTGCTGGCCCAATTGGATAACCTGCCCGGTGATCTGGGTTCCTCCTACACTTCGGAGCTGTTTCTGCCGGAAGAACCTATTTCCCATGTAAAATACGAGGTGGTGAAAGGAACCGATGTCTACCAGCCCTATTTTTCACTCGCAGAGATCGAATTTTACGAGGTCGTGCGGGAATTGGTCGATCCCGAAGCCGAATGACAATCATAATTGAAAAAGCAACGATAAAGATGAAAAACCTCTTGAAATACATATTGCTGCTAATTTATGTCGCATTGATGCCTGCTTGTGGGGAAGATTCCGGATTGGACGGCGTATTTGCGAATAAGCCTTTTGCCCTGGTGACCGCTGCCGACGTCATCGACGACGGCAAGCGGACGATCCGTCTGACTTTCGACAAACAGCGGGATGTGGATGCCGTGGAGTTGACGTTCCAGTTGAATCCCGGGTATGCGATGGTTTCTCCAAAGGAACCGGAGACGACGATGGACCTGACGCAACCCCGAACCGTGACGGTCAGCTCGGGAGCCGGGGAGGTCTCCTACGAAATCTCAGCCCGGAACGAAACCCCGGTCTTGTCGGCCTCTTTCCTGTTTCGCGGGAAACTGATCGAGGGAGTGATTGACCATGAGACGAGGACGGTTTCGTTTCCGGTCACGACGATCTATGCTTCGGAATATCCGGAGGAGCTGTTGGGGGCCGTACCGCTGGATATCACGCTTTCCGACGGCTATCGGCCGACAAGCGAAAAGGTTTCGTACGACCTTTCGACCGGGGAGAGTTTTTCCGTTTACAAAGGCCGCAATACGTACACTTATAGACTGGTTGCCGACATTGCTCCGATACCGGTGGCGGATCATCTCTCTGATTTCCGGTTTCGGCGCGGCGTAAACCTCGCTTATTGGATGACGGAAGCCGATCGCGACTGGTTGGGCTATGTCATGCCCGCTCAGTTCCCGTTGTGGAAAGAGTTGGGATTCGACCATTTCCGGGTTCCTGTCGACGAGCTGTGCATCTTCGACCGGGAGGGGCGGTTTAACGAAAAGGCCGTCGGGAAATTACACGAACTTTTTACATGGTGCGAGCAAAACGGCATGTATGCGATTCTCGACCTGCACACGCCGGCTCCCCGTGAAGGCTCGGACAGTTACCGGGAAGAGGAGTTGTACGACCCTGCCTATCCCGAATTTCGCGCCCATTTCGTGCATGTTTGGCGGAAACTTGCGGCGGAATTCAAGGGCCACAATCCGAAGTGCGTGGCCTTCGAACTGCTGAACGAGCCCCATGACGGGACGCCGGATGCGACCGGTTGGAACAAGCTTCAGGATGAGGTTCTGACGGCAGTCCGAGAGCAGGACCCCGAACGGATCGTGTTCATCCCGGCCATGGGCTGGCAGGACTACAACTACATCAAGTATGCCCGGGTGGCCGGGGAAGATTCCAATGCGGTTGTGTCGTTCCATTATTATCTCCCGATGCTGCTGTCGCATTATAAGATGCTGGCGTGGGTCGGCTATCAGGGAGCCGTGCAATATCCGGGGGTGGTCATTCCCACTCAGTCGGATGCTGACAAATACCCGCAGTATGCCTCTTTTCACAAAACGACCTACAATGCCGACCGGATTATGGGTGAAATGTCCAATGCGGCGTCCGACGGTCGGAATGCCGGACTTGCGGTACATTGCGGCGAATTCGGATGCAGTAAAAACGTCGCGGAAGCGATGCGTTTGGCGTGGTTCACGGATATGGTGGCTGCCATGGAGGCAAATAATATTCCATGGACGCTTTGGGAGTGCCTCGACGGCGGATTCGGATTTGTCGATATGGAATATGGCATTTACCGGATCAACTGTCCTCTGCTGAAAGTGTTGACCGGCAAGGAATTGACCGATGCAGAGGCGAAAGCTCTGCTGCAAAAGTATGGATTTAAAACCGAATAGGAATGTTGTTGAAGATTGCACAGGGCGTATTCTGGATACTTGCTGTTTGCCTGATGCCCGGAACGGCCTATGGGGAGGGCCGGGACGTCCTGCCCGGAAACGCCGCCTATAAGGTCGAGGTTTTTCGGGGCGGAACCTGGGAGGAGATTTTCGTTTACAATGCCCGGGTTTCCGATTATGCCGGCAATCCCGAGGCGGGATATACCCAGTATACAATGGGGTTCGCCTTGTTTACGGACTCGTTTCGGCAGCCGTTGAAGGTCCGCGTGACCCGCCGTGCGGGGACGTTTTCGAAAGTGGAGATTCGTCCGCTTTCTTACGGCATCGTGCCCAACGTGCAGACCCCGAACAGCGTCGAGTTCGAACTGGACGATCCCGCGCAAAAGGTTTCGGTGGAGTTCGACGGCAATCGGATGGAGAACCTCTTCATCCTGCCCGACCTGCCCGACACGGCGATCCCGACGGGTGCCAACGTAACTTATTTCGGTCCCGGCATTCATAATATGGGGCGCAAGGAGATTCTCTATAAGGATAATCAGACGATCTATCTCGACGAGGGGGCGCTGGTCTACGGCAGCATCTATGCCAAGGGATGCCGCAACTTGACGATCCGGGGGCGGGGCATCCTCTGTTCGTCGAAGGAGAATCACGGTGACGGCCGCCAGCCGCAGATCGAAACCTTCGACTGCAACGGTTTCAAGGTCGAGGGCATCCTGCTGCGCGACACGCCGAACTGGACGCTCAAGATCGTCGGGAGCACGGGCGTGCATATCGACAATATCAAGGAGATCGGCTGGATCATGAACTCCGACGGCATGGATTTCATCTGCTGCCGCAATGTACTGGTCGAGAATACGTTCCAGCGCAACTACGACGACAACGTGACTATCAAGGCCTTCAACGGAAAGACCGATTACGTCACCGCGCACACCGCCTCCGACGGATCGTTCACCGACGCTTCCATCTGGACGGTCTATTATCTGGCGCAGAACAAGTTTGATGTCTACGATTACGAGATCCGCAATTGTGTTTTCTGGGCCGACAAGGCGCACAATATGCTCGTAGGCCCCGAGGCGCGGGGCATTGCATTCCGGAATATCCGGTTCCACGACAACATCGTGCTGGAAAACCGTCAGAACGACGGGATCTATCCCGGAGCGATGGCGGTGATGATCGCCGATAACGGCACGTTCGAGGATATTGCGTTCGAAAACATCATTGTCGAGGACATCGACGGCGGAAAGGTTTGCTGCGCGCACTTCACCAACGCCTGGGCGTTCGACGGACTTTATGGACAATGGGCCCGGAACATCACCCTGCGCAACATCGCCTATACCGGTACGCGGGCGACTCCGAGCTGGATCAGAGGACGCAGCGACGCGCAGTCGATCGACGGAGTGACGATCGGGAACTTCACGGTCAACGGCGCGCCGGTAACCGACGGATCGGGGCCTCATCTGGAGATAAACGGATACGTCCGGAACGTGACGTTCGAATAACCGCCTGAAATCAATAAAAAAATTTTATTAACCACCTTAAACGCATAATTATGAAAAAGTATTCCATGTACACATTTGCCGTCGCCATGCTGGCCGGTATGATTCTGACGGGCTGCTCCTCTTCGGAGGAGATTCCGGGAGGTACTCCCGACAACGG
>OKST01001488.1_pt1 | contig 10582 bp, 9 predicted proteins | sample 1606341 | NCBI WGS metagenome assembly OKST01 (sample SAMEA3879563, study PRJEB24766) | human gut metagenome | biome: human-associated habitat; feature: feces | place: USA | collected 1985/1987 | reverse complement strand
TGGCGATTCTAAATCCCATCAAGGCCGTCTGCGTACCCGTTTGTTTGTAAACGGTGCAATCAATGAAGACTGGACCTACACCGGACGTTTTGAAAACAACCAGTATTATGATGGTGCTGATGAAACAAAAGGCTATTATGATAATAAAGGCGATGACGAAGTAAAACTGAACTGGGCTTATGTAACTGGTAAAGTTGGCGGCGTTAAAGTAACTGCTGGCCGTCAGGACTTCAAACTCCACACCGGTAACGTAGTAGATGCTACCTTTGATGGTGCTTCTGCTTCTTATGGCAAAGATGTTAAATTGTCTGGTTATGTTGCTAAAGCAGTTGACAGCGGTTCTTGGGACAATGGTGCAATGGAAGATGGCGACCGTATGTATGCTGTTGACCTGAGCGCTAAACTCGGCGTAGTTGATTCCTATGTAACCTACTACAAAGCTGATACTGCAAACAACAACGAAATCTGGAATGTAGGCGTTGCTCTGCCTGTTATTGAAGATTTGACTTTGAAAGCTGAATACATGAATGGCGATGCCGATGTAAAAGGCGACGACAATGGCTGGGCAGCTGGTCTGGCATATAAAGGTGCTAAAGCTTCCAAAGTTGGCAGCTGGGGCGTATATGCTAACTACTTCGATCAGCCGGCAGCAACCTATCTTGAACATACCATTGACGGTTACTCTCCGTTGAGCTTCAAAAGCACTGATGGTTTTGAAGGTTATGAAGTAGGCGCTAACGTAACTCTGGCTAAAAACATTGTTGCAGCAGTTAAATACTATGACCTCGAAGCTCGTGAAGACAGCTACGATGAAGAAACCCTCTGGTCCGAAGTTGTATTCACTTTCTAATTTAATAGTTAGAACTGTTAAAGCGGATGGCTTTATGCCATCCGCTTTTTCTTTACAAAAAAATGGCGGATTTTATCCGCCATTTTTTATCATAACTTAATATTTAATATTAAATTTTAAATATGTGCCGCACTTACTTTTACGCTGTAGCCCATAACGTAATCCAGCATTTCTACCGGTACCATGGTTACGCCGTCGATAAGTTCAGGTTTGTTTTGCAGCTTAATGCGCATACGCTGTTTACCGTACTCATTGCTGTTAATTGTGCATACTGCACTGCGCGGGCCGTCATAAACAACTGCGGTTTGTGCGTCCTGATTCCATGTTACTGTATAGCCTAATGCTTCCGCTACGGCGCGCAGAGGAACATATAAAGTGTTGTTTTTGTTTACAAGTTTAACGTCTGCAAGCTCTTTGCCGTTTAAAGCAATTACTCCGGCCGTTGTGCTGATGTTAATATCAGCAAGACCCTGCTGCAATAAAACTGCTTTGGTTGCAGTAGCCTGGCCGGGTAAACTTAAGGTAGAAATTTCATACCATAACAGCATTTTGTCGCCCGGTTTAAGTTCGGCAGCTTCCGGATAAACTTCCGGCAGCAGGGTAACGTACTGTGTTTCGTTAACGTTAAGCACGCGCACGCTGCCGTCTTCACGCGTTTCTACTTTGCCGATATTAAAATAGGTAAAGGTAGGGCGGCTGTCTTCCGGGCCGGAAATAATGGCATCAGCTTTTCCCTGCGGCGGCAGGCTGCGTGTTAAAGCAGGCCCGTACCAGGCGCTGACATGCCCGTCTTTTTTAACATCATTGGCGCCAAGATAATAGCCGGTGCCGCTTTGCAGTATATAGGTGTTGTCCGTAATATGCAGGGCAACGCTGTCGAACGGTTTATTGCTGTTTTTTACGGTAATCATGCTGCCGGTATTTTCCGTTACGGTTCCGGACATTTGCAGTTCCTTCGGCACATTTTGCGCCGCCATGGCACTGCCGCTTAACGTAAGCAGGCACAGTGCCGCTATAAGCATTTTCTTCATTTTATGCAGCTCCTTTAATGTATAAACTAAAAATATTATAGCATGTATACGCCTTCCTGTTCCAGTATGTTGCAAAGAGTTTGCAAAAGTGTAAAATTTGTGATAAGAGTTAAAAAATATATTACCAAAAAGAGGATTTTTGAAAGATATAGAGTATACTAATAATATATATGGTATTTTATGGGTTAAATTAAAGCGGCAGAAGGGGATGAGAACAATTTCTTTAAGTACAAGGCAAAAGCGTATAGCTGAGATTGTAAGACAGGACGGACCGATTACCGGCGAACATATTGCAGAAAGACTTAATGTTACGCGCGCTGCCTTGCGCAGTGATTTGGCCATTTTGGTGATGGGCGGCATTTTGGACGCAAGGCCTAAAGTAGGGTATTTTTACACTGGAAAAAACACCCTCGGTATGCTGATGGAAGAAATTTCCGGTATCTGCGTGCGCGATTTGCAGTCTGTGCCGGTTGCCGTCAACCACGATAAGAGTGCTTACGAAGCGGTTATAACAATGTTTCTGGAAGATGTGGGAACGGTATTTGTTATTGACGATGCCGGATTGCTGGCCGGTGTTGTTTCGCGTAAAGATTTGTTGAAGGCTGCTATCAATAATAATTATAACCTGCGCGAAGTACCGGTTGTTATGGTAATGACGCCGCTTTCCAAATTAATTGTTGTAACTCCGGAAGATTCTGTGGCAGCTGCTGCCCGGAAGATTATTGATAATGAAATTGACTGCCTGCCGGTTGTGCGCTGTATAGAGGAAGGCAGCCGCAGCTACGAGGTTGTGGGCAGAATTACAAAAACTAATTTTACGCGTCTGCTTGTAGATTTGGCAGAGGGCAAAGGGGGCAATTATCATAGCTAAGACACCGGTTATTTATGCTGTGTCCGATTCTATCGGCGAAACTGCCGAATCGGTTGTAAAGGCTACAACCAGCCAGTTTGTACAGGAAAAATTTGACGTTATCCGCGTTCCTTATATTAAAGATGCTCAGCAGGTTGAAAAAATACTTGAAGAAGCCAAAGAAAGCGGCGGCATTGTTTGCTATACTATCGTATCGCCGGAACTGCGCGAGCATATTATGCAGAAGGCAATGGAACTGGATGTTGAAGTTATTGACGTTTTGGGGCCAATGTTGAAAGCCATTGAAAAAACTTCCGGGCTTTTGCCTAAAAACCAGGCAGGCCTTATCCATGCTTTGGACCACGAATATTTTAAACGTGTTGAAGCAATTGAGTTTGCCGTTAAATATGACGACGGCAAGAACCCACTGGGGCTTTTAAAGGCAGACGTTGTGCTGATTGGCGTAAGCCGTACCAGTAAAACGCCGCTGAGCATGTACCTTGCGCACAAGCAGCTTAAAGTTGCCAACGTGCCGCTGGTGCCGGAAATTGCTCCGCCGGAAGAACTTTTCAAAGTTCCTCCCCATAAAATTATCGGCCTTTTGATTGACCCGTTTAAATTAAACGAGATACGCAGCGAGCGTTTAAAAACCATGGGGCTGAGCGACGGCGCAAATTACGCGGATGTAAGGCGTATCAGTGAAGAACTGGAATATGCCAAAGCCATTATGCGCCGCGTACACTGCAAAATCATTAATGTATCGAACCGTGCTATTGAAGAAACAGCCGGCATTATACTTGATTACGTACAGAAAAACAGAGACAGGCACATATAAAAATAACCCCCGTTTTAACGGGGGTTATTTAGGCTGGCGTTATAAAAATTTCTTATCGCGTACATTATAGGTTAAATCGCCTGAGTGCGGTGTGCCGTTAACGGTAACGTTCCCGGAGAAAACCGCGTTTTTTGTTTTCCAGTTAAAGCTGCCGTTATCGGCGGTAATGCGCAGGTTATCCTGGGTAAAAACCATGCTGCCGTTTACATAAGCAGTACGTTCATTGCCCTTAACTTCAACGGAATCGCAGTCAAAATGTATTCCGGTGGGCTTGTCGGTAAGGCTGATATTGCCCTGTGCATGAACCTCCAGCTGATACAGGTAAACCTGCGCAGCGTCGCCGTCAATAACGCGGTCGCCTAAATCCACGTGTACGTGCCCTTTTAAATCGTAAACTCCCGTAAAGGGGTTAAAAGTCTGGCTGTCGCTGGAAATATCCGGCTGGGCAGCAAAAGCCGAAGGTATAAACAAAAACATCAGCATAAATAAAACTGCAAAAATTCTTTTCATTGAAAAAACCTCTTTATTTTATGAATATACTATTATTATAGACTTTGGCACGCCGGGCGGCAAGGCAGATTAAGTGAAATAAAGGTGAAAGAAATGGTTATAAGAAAGTTGATAGAAGCTACAGAAGAAAAGATTTTGGCGCCATGGGCACAAAAAAGTGCTGCTGCCGTGCGTGAGCACGAAGAAGAACCAGATGACCTGCGCACTGCTTATCAGCGCGACAGGGACAGGATTATTCACAGCATGGCTTTTAGAAAATTAAAGCATAAAACGCAGGTTTATTTAAACCCGGGTGACCATTACCGTACGCGGCTTACGCACAGCATGGAGGTATCACAGATTGCAAGGACAATAGCCCGTGCGCTGCGCTTAAATGAAGATTTAACGGAAGCGGCGGCACTGGGGCACGATTTGGGGCATACGCCCTTCGGGCATGCTGGCGAACGTGCTATTAATGCCTATACGGGGCATTTTAAGCATAATGAGCAAAGCCTGCGGGTGGTAAAATATTATGGGCGCGAAGGGCGCGGGCTGAATTTAACTTTGGATGTATGTGATGCCATTGTTAACCATACGGGCGATACTTTGCCGAAAACGCTGGAAGGGCAGATAGTGCGCCGCTGTGACCGTATAGCCTATTTATGCCATGATTTTGACGACGGCTGTAAAGTGGGAATGATAAACTGCCCGGCATTGTTGCAATGCGCCTCGGCACAAAACCGAGCCAGATTCTTGATATTCTTGTACGCAATGTGGTGGAAAGTTCGGCAGGAAAACAGATTGTCAGCATGGACAAATATTATGAAGAAGCAATGGATGAATTCCGCTGCTTTATGTTTGACTATGTTTATCTTTCGCCGCCGCTGAAAAATGAACACCGCAAGGCCGAACATGTTGTAACAACGCTTTTGGATTTGTATATGCACCGCCCGGAAATGCTGCCGCAGGAATATGCCGTTAACGTGGAAAGGCACGGCTTGCAGCAGGTTGTGGTTGATTATATTGCCAGCCTGACGGATGCGGCTGCCGTACAGCAGTTCAGCAGGCATTATTTGCCTGTTATTATTTAATGTAGCGAAAAATAAATTATCGTCAATAAAAAAAGAGGATTTTCTGTTTATATATTGAATATAAATAAAACAGATGATATTTAAAGTGACGGGAGCAAGGCAAATGAGCAGTATGTTTGATGATTTTAAAGAGCAGGTCCGCTCACAGGCAAATATCGTCGAAATAGTATCGGAATATGTACCGCTGAAAAAACGCGGCAGCAGCTATTGGGGCTGCTGTCCTTTTCATGGCGAAAAAACGCCGTCTTTTTCCGTATCGCCGGATAAGAATTTTTTTTATTGCTTTGGCTGCCATGCAGGCGGCGATGTTTTTACCTTTATAATGAAGGAAGAAAACTGTACCTTTCAGGAAGCATTAAAAATTCTGGCCAATAAACTTGGCATACCTGTTCCGGAGCGCGAAAAAACACGGCAGGAAATTGAACGCGAAAAAGAAACAAAGGAAATTATTGCCGCCAACGAACTGGCAACACGTTTTTATCAGGCCTGCCTTGCCAAAAGCGAGTTTGGCAAACTGGCGCAGCGTTATCTTGCAGGCAGGGGCATTACGCCGGAAATTATCGAAAAATTTTCTATCGGCGTGTCGCTGCCGGGTTATACTTCGCTTGTAAAAGCGCTTGGCAAACGCGGCTGCCGCGAGGAGCTGCTGATAAAGGCGGGGCTTGCCGTTAAAGGGCGTAACGGCGCTTACGATAAATTCCGCGGCAGGGTTATGATACCCATTGAAGATGCACGCGGGCATGTGGTTGGTTTTGGCGGGCGCATTCTGCAAAATAATGCCGAAGCCGCCAAATATATGAATACTGCCGAAACAGAATGGTTTAATAAACGTACATTGTTGTTTGGCCTGCACGCGGCAATTAAAGAAATAAAAAGCAGGCGTCAGGCAATTATTGTTGAAGGCTATATGGACGCGATAAGCCTTCATGCCGCCGGTATCGGCTGGGCTGTGGCTTCAATGGGCACGGCATTTTCGGCAGAGCAGGCAAAACTTTTGGCGCGCGTATGTGATGAAGTTGTGTTTTCGTACGACAGCGACGAAGCCGGGCAGCGCGCCGATATGAGGGCTGTAAGCATAGCACGCGCGGCGGGACTGCGGGTTAAAGTTCTGGCAGTGCCAGACGGCAAAGACCCGGATGAATTTGTGCGCAGGCACGGAACAGAGGCCTATCTTGAATTAGTTAAAACCGCTGCTGACGGCATTGATTTTCAGATGCGGCAGGTAATAGCGCAAAATAATGTTTCAAATTTAGCAGGAAAAGTGGAAGCGGTGTCGAATATACTACCATTCCTGTTAGAATGTAAAAATGATATAGAAGTGGCAGGGTATATACGCAAATTAGCCCAGCTGCTGACAATAGATGAAAGCCTTATCATAAGCGAATACCGCAAAATGAGCCGCAAAAGCGGCAGCCAGGGGCAGGTGCCTCTGTCGGTGCAGCCAAAAGCAGTGCGTGCGGCCGCGCCGGATGACGAAGCGGAACAGCAGCTGTTGAACATACTTGCAAAAAATATCAGCCTTCTTCCCATATACAGGGATGAAATAGCCAAAGCCGGATTCAAGTCACCGGAACATCAGGAAATTTATTCATCACTGACGGGAATGCTGGAAAATATGCCGCAGGATGTTACGGCTGAGCTTTTCAGGGTATTAAGCCCAGAGGCCTCAACGGCTTTTGCAGCGATAATGGCGAAAAATGTGCAGCCTGGCGATGAAGAAAAACTTATTGCCGACTGCATACGTATGATGAATAAAAGCAGGCTGGAGGCTTTATATGAAAAGCACCGGCTGCTTGCGGATGAATATGAACGTTTGGGGGACAGCCGCTTTTTGCAGGAACTTGCAGAAAGCCAGAAGATAAAAGATGCTATTAAAAATTTGTATTAAAATGGTTAAAGCAGTTTATCACGAAGGGAGGGAACACCATGGCTAATACAAAAATACCGTCCGAGCAGGTTGAGGAATTATTATCTAAAGGAAAATCACATGGCGGTGTTCTCACTTATCGTGAAATTATGGACTCCATGCAGAACGCTGAAGACATGAGCGCCGACGATATGGACAGCATGTATGAACTGATTGCCCAGAAAGGCATTGATGTTGTTGACGACGCTAACGACGACCTTGACCTGGAGCCGGAAGCAGTAAGTGAAGCCGATGAAATAAACGAGGCCGAGCTTGCCAATATGAGCGTGCCCGAAGGCGTAAGCATTGACGACCCGGTGCGCATGTACCTGAAAGAAATAGGCCGTGTGCCTCTTTTGGTTGGTGAAGACGAAGTTAAGCTTGCCAAACGCATGGACAAGGGCAAACAGGCTTACAGGCTTCTGCACGGCACAAGGCACGGCGTGGTTGCGCCCGTATATACCGGCAAGGATTCCACGCAGGAACTTATTGCCAAAGCGCGCGAGCTTATTAAAGACGAAAAAACAATCTGCGATTTGCGCAGCATAACCAAAGCGCTGCAATTTATTGAAGCGAGAGAAAAAAGCGGTAACCCCTGCACAATAGAAGAATATAAAGCACTGGTTGCCGATTTTACCCGCGACGAATGCATGCGCCTGCACAAACTTTTGCAGGATGAGCATATAACCATAAGCGGCAGTGAAAAAGTAACTCCAGACGCACATACCAGTGATAAAGAAATTCATTCGCTGTTTGATTTAAAAACTATTCTGGAAGAAGTTAAGCGCCGCCTGCCGGAAGAAAAAGATACGGCTGTTTTTGATGCTTACCTTGAAATTGAGGACGATTACAAAAAACTGCTGGAAGAAGTTTATGAGCAGGGCGAAGAAGCAAAACGCTGCCTGTCGGAAGCAAACCTGCGCCTTGTTGTAAGCATTGCCAAACGTTATGTAGGGCGCGGCATGCTGTTCCTTGACCTGATTCAGGAAGGCAACCTCGGCCTTATTAAAGCAGTTGAAAAATTCGATTACAATAAAGGTTTTAAATTCAGTACCTATGCAACATGGTGGATACGCCAGGCGATTACAAGGGCTATTGCCGACCAGGCGCGCACTATCCGCATTCCTGTGCATATGGTGGAAACCATTAATAAACTTATCCGCGTATCGCGCCAGCTTTTGCAGGAACTGGGCCGTGAGCCGCAGCCGGAAGAAATTGCCAAGGAAATGGACACTTCCGTTGACCGCGTGCGTGAAATTATGAAAATTGCCCAGGAGCCGGTATCGCTGGAAACTCCTATCGGTGAAGAAGAAGATTCACATTTGGGAGATTTTATTGAAGACCATGACGCACCGGCACCTGCTGATGCAGCTTCGTTTACGCTTCTGCGCGAGCAGCTTGACGAAGTGCTGGAAACCTTGACGGTACGCGAGAAGAAAGTATTGGAACTGCGCTTTGGCCTTGAGGACGGACGCAGCCGTACCCTGGAAGAAGTAGGGCAGCACTTTGGCGTAACACGTGAACGTATCCGCCAGATTGAAGCCAAGGCTCTTAGAAAATTAAGGCATCCGAGCCGCAGCAAACGCCTGAAAGATTTTCTTGAATAGTTGACAATATATACTAACTTTAGTAAAATATTACTGTTGGCTAATTGCCATCAGCTTGGGCCTATAGCTCAGTGGTAGAGCCATCGGCTCATAACCGATTGGTCGTAGGTTCGAATCCTACTGGGCCCACCAATCCAAAAAACAAGACGCAGATTTCGGTCTGCGTCTTTTTGTATATCCGGCAGGTTTTTACTTATCCTGCTATATATGTTACTGCGCTGAAAACGGCAAGCAAAAGTGCCGACATCGGTACAAGCGTTTTTAGGCATTTAAAGTAATCGGCTTTAAAATAATCTAGCGTTACAAGCAGGCACATGTGCGTCGGCGTGAGCATCTGTCCGGCAACGCCAAACACCATGGCAATGCCCGCAAGCGTTAAATCTCCCGGTGCCATAGCGGCGATAATGGGCATTACTATGGCAACATGCCCCTGCGACATACCGGTAAGTATGCCGATAATAAATGATACGGCGGCAACAATGGCAGGTACCGGCAGCGGTGATTTTTGAAATTCGCTTACTATAAGGTGCAGGATGCCGGTATCGGTTAAAATTTGAATGAAGTAGAAAATGCAGACGATATTAAGCAGCATTTTCCTGTCGCACGCACCTGCAAAAACTTCTTTAATATTTAATGTATGGTTGGTAAAGCGCAGTACAAATATCATTGCAAAAACAACCAGCGCCATAGCGGCAGCCGCCGTAAAATTAAAAGCGGTTATTAAGATAAAGTTGGCGGCAACCGGGGCAATGGCAAAGCAAAGGGTTTTTAATTCTTTTATAAAGTTTACTTTTCCGGTTTCTGTAATAATGTGCGGCGGAAGTTTTAACGGGCGCATTAAAATCAGCCAGCCCACCAGGAAAAACAGCGGCGTAACCCATGCCAAATGCAGCAGCAGGCTGCTGAAGGGTATAGCGGCAATGCTGCAAGCCATCAGCATGCCAGGAATAATAGGGCTGGAAAATTCAAAAATATGGCGGAACCAGAAATTAATATTGGCTTTGTGTTCTGCCGTCAGGTTTAAACCTTTGGCTGTTATTTCAACAATAGGGGCAGAAAAGCGCGCTCCGCCAAGCGAAGGCAGCAGCCCTAAAAATGCCGGCATAATGGCAAGCGTAAGGCGCGGGCTTTTAAGCAGGCGGTGCAGTGAACGCACAAGGTCATCCAAAATGCCGCCGGTACGCAGCTCAATTTCCAGGCACATAACAAAGTATAAGGCAAAAATTAAATCGTAAGTGCGGTAAGCGCTGAAAGTTTCTATCCAGGCGTTCCACAAATAATGCGGCTGCGGGGCGGCAGCTGCCCAAATAAAAATACCTGCCGTTAAAATTGCAGGCCCTATTGGCACGCGGCGGCGCAGCAGTACAATAATAATCAGCAGTGCTGAAATTAAAATTACAAAAATATTCATAGTTTAACCACCTTTTTTATTTATGAAGAAAGTTTAACACGTTTTTAGGCTATTGAAAAATATGAATATAGTAGTAAGATAATAAGTAAATACTAATAACGAGGAAAATAAAATGACAATCCGTTATCTGGAAATTTTTGTGGAAGTATGTAAATACATGAACATGAGCAGAGCGGCGCAGTCGCTGATGATTTCGCAATCGTCCGTCAGCCAGGCGGTTAAGGCGCTGGAAAAAGAATATAATGTGCTTTTGTTTGAACGCCTGAACCACAATCTTTATTTAACCGACGCCGGAGAGAAGATGCTGTACCTTGCAACGCAGGTTTTAAAAAGCATCGGGCGCTTGAATTCTGCCATGCATAATGCGCCGATATCGCTTAATATCGGTTCCTGTAATACGGTTGGCGCAAGTTTTCTGTATCCGCTTTTGGCGGAATTTAAAAAGTGCAGCCCGGATATTCATATCAGCGCCGAGATAAGCAATACCCAAACCTTAACGGAGAAAATTTTAA
>OKST01001469.1_pt1 | contig 10781 bp, 2 predicted proteins | sample 1606341 | NCBI WGS metagenome assembly OKST01 (sample SAMEA3879563, study PRJEB24766) | human gut metagenome | biome: human-associated habitat; feature: feces | place: USA | collected 1985/1987 | reverse complement strand
CTTTTGATTTTTTAAAAAATTCATGACAATTTAAAATATATATGATATAATATATATAAAGAGATGAAAATATATGGAGGGTTTGATTATGAAAAAATTAAAAGCTTTTATATTAACTGCATTGATAACATTGATGTTCGGAACTTCAGTAATAAACGCATACGAAACATATATTCCTGTAAGCATAAGCTATGAAAAAACTGACAGCAACGGTGACGGAGTTGAGGATTCTATAATATTGTATGATAAAACATATGTTACAGCTGAAAGTGTTATAATTCCTGATAAGATTGACGGTCTGCCTGTTACAGAGATTTTACCGTATGTATTTTTCGAAAGTCAGATAACAAGCATAAAACTTCCCGACAGTCTGGAAACAATTGGAGAGTGTGCATTTATGTTCTGTGAAAATCTGAAGAACATAGAAATACCGGAAAGTGTAAAATATATATGCGAAAATGCATTTAACAGTTGCACTGCAGCGGAAAGTATCACAATATTGAATCCTGAATGTGAAATATATGATTCATATCTTACAATGTATCAGTTTACAGGAACGATATACGGTTATGAAAACTCTACTGCTCATGAGTATGCTGAAAAGTATGAATATAACTTTTCTGCTATAGATGCAGAACCGGAAGTAACAACACCGGCAGAGACTACAGCTGTTACAACAAGTGAAGATGTGGCAACAACAGTTAGTCAGACAGAAATGACAACTCCAGAAGAAACACAAGTAAGTCAGATTGAAACATCGGTATCTCAAATTACAACGAGTGAACCAGCAATAACAACGGTAAGTCAGGTAAGCACATCGGCTGAAACAACGGTATCAGTGGTTACAACTCCGGAGATAACCAAACGAACAGATGAACATGGAAATATTGTAATAACAGTCGGAGATGTCAATGACGATGGAAGAGTATCCGCATTGGACGCAGCAATAATAGCGAGAAAGCTTGCAGAGGGAAGGAGTTCGGACCTCAATAAATGGGCGGCAGACTACAACGGAGACGGAAAAGTAACAGCGCTGGATTGTTCAGAAATAGCACGTTTTTTAGCAAAGTTAAGTATAATAGAACATACAACGGCGCCGAATGAAAATAAAACAGAAACTACAAAAACCACAGTAAAGCTTAAAGAACCTAACAAGAAGAATTATGACCTGAATAAATTCAGCGGAATAAAGAAGTATGTAAATGATTGTATAAAGTATAAAGCAGCAGCAGAATACGGAATAACAAAGATTATATATGATGATACGGTAGATCCATGGGACGGTTATAGTTGGAATGTTCCTGCTGAATACATTCCAAACATTGAATATTATAAGGAGCATAATGATACTATTCTTCCGGCAAATATACGAAATACTCCTGAAGAATTAGTTAAAAATTCTTATACCAAACTTTATATGATGGTTGAGGAAGAAAAAGCATCACTTATGATTCATCATGGATATAGTGAAAAGGAAGTTAAGGAAATAATATCAACATATTATGATATAACAGTTACATGGAAAGAACTAGGTGGAGGAAATTATCAGTTATATATTATGTGGTAAGAATAATTTCTAATAAAATGATGAAATAGTGTTGACTATGTAAAAAATATGTGATATAATGTAAATATCAGTGAAAGCTGAAATATTATAAGAAAGTACAAAATATTTTTTCTACGCATTGAAGCTCGGTGAATAACCGGGCTTTTGATGTATAATATAGTAAATAAAAGTAGTTTATAGACAAAATATAGCCAAAGTGATATAATTAAATATATAAAATTATTAAGGGGATTATAGTAAATGTACATAATAAAACCACATTTTGATTATTGTCCGATACAGAAAACAGAATATTTTGTCAATGTAAAGTATAAAATAAGCGATGTGAATACATATAAAAAGGTCTCAATGGAATGTGTATATCAGGAGTTTTATAAGCAGAATTGTCCAGAAAGAAATAATTGTCCTATTTATAAATCAGCTGATGTGATTTTAGTGAATAAATAAAAATTCGCCAATGGCGAATTTAATGAAAAGACTTGACATTACATAAAAATATTGTTATAATAATAAAAAAGGGGCACACTGATAGACGGTTGCTCCCAAATTAGCTAGTTTATAAACCGCTTAAGTTGACATCTTGGGGCGGTTTATTTCTTTATGTTCTTGATTACTTCATTAACAGTAACAAGAAGCAGGATAGTGAGAACTAAATATGTAAGTTCCATACCTATCACCTCCCTGCCAGCTTATTTCGCCTGCCCGTTAGGGGACGATCAATTAGCTTATGGCGTAAGGAGGGAACAACCGCCTACCGTTTAGAGTATGCCCATGTATTAAATTATACCATAGATATCGAATTTTGTCAATTTATTCATAATTTTATAATGGAGATTTTAAGGAAAAGACTTGACAATAATAAGAAAGTGATGTATAATAATCACAGAATTGAAATGATGTAATCTCCATGAGATCACAAAAATAAAAAGCCGAGGAATGGCGGTTCCTCGGCTTTTTTGTGCTGGCTACTTCTTTTGATTGAACTTACCATACAGCCGCTTACAGGAGTCATAAATTGCATTTGCTAAAACACCTGTTATTATGGCAGCAATAAATGAAATGATTATCTCCACAAGATTCACCTCCTCCCTGTTACGTTCGGAGCAGAAGCAGCATATCAATTATACCACACTAGTCGAATAAAATCAAAAAAAGGAAGCATTCGCTTCCTTTTTTATGTAATTCTCCAATGGCGAATTGATCAAAGCTCCAAATCATAACTTTGGCTGTTTTTCTTTTGCGTGGAATTATAAGAGTTCAGTTTTTGCCTGTCAGCTTCGGTTTCCAGTTCAAAGGACTTAACATTGTCCTTACCCAGAAGATTTTCCTTGTTGTCAAGATTAAGCTGTCTGTCCAGTTCAGACTGCCTTGCAAGCTTTGTTTTCAGTTCCTGTTCTTTTAAAAACGGCTTTGCAAGCTCAGCCTTTGAGTTCTCAAGCTGAGTATTAAGAGCTTCAATTTCAGACTTGTACTCGTCGATTTTTTCTGGAATGTGATTAATGGCATTGTCAATTCTGGTAAGATTTCCTGTATCACTGCTGCTAAGAGTGATTCTGTAGCTGCCGTTACCCTTAATATCCATTTTTATGTCGTTTGACAGTGCGTCAAAGAAAATTTCCATACTAAATCCTCTGTACTGTCCGATCTCAGTTCTTGCATTTGGGCTTCCGGTAAGCGCTTTTGCAGCAGCTTCTATCAAAGCAGTTCCGGCTTCTTTTTTGTCTGCATAAACATGATCGTTTATTGTCATTCCGGAGAATATAACATTTCCTTCACCGTCACGCTTCAGAGGGTTTTGCTCGGTAATTTTTGAATCAGCCAGAACGGCATTTAAATTTTCTTTTGCTTTTGCAATACTTTCGGGAATATGCTTTAAAACATTGTCCTCAAGCTTGTAACGCTGATTAAGATATGCCGATTTTAAAGTCTGAAGTTTGTGAACTTCTATATCAATCTCCATTTTTTCACGGATAAGCGGATTACCTGCACAAAGCGCCTTGACCTCTGCAAATTCCATTTCCGACTGTGAAACGTCCTCGCAGACTCTCACAGGATTTTTGCTTGTCATGATCTGTGAAATAAAGCCTTGCTTAGTTTCAAGGGTTTGGAAACGATATGCGTCAAAGGTATCCTTTGTAACGTAAATGTACTCGTGAACCTTGTCGTTCATATTTCCCTGACGTTTCATACGTCCTAAACGCTGTTCCATGTCACGGGGTTTCCAGGGCGCATCAAGATGGTGCATAGCATAAAGCTTGTTTTGAATGTTAGTTCCTGCGCCCATTTTCTGCGTTGAACCCAGAACAATACGTATTTCTCCGTTTCTTACCTTGTCAAAAAGACGTTCCTTGTCCTGCGGCTTCTCATAATCGTGAATAAAAGCGATTTCATTTTCAGGGATTCCGTTAGCGATAAGCTTGGATTTTACATCATCATACAAATTAAAAGCGTCTTTCTTAGGCGTGGAATAATCACAGAAAATAACCTGAGTGAGACGTTCGTCCGCTGTTTGTTTCCAGATATCGATTACATTGTTTACGCACATATTGATCTTAGTGTTGGGTTCATCAGGAAGCAGAGGATTTATAAGTCTCTGATCGAGACCGATTTTAATACCGTCGGTGGTAACCTTAAGCATATTGTCAACATCGGGCGTGACCTGCTTGTTGTGAATCTTTTCCGCACGTTCCGACTGGGACTGTATTAAATTTTTCTGTGTTTCCGTAGGCTCGGCAGCAATAATGTGACGTTCACATTCAGGTTCGGGAAGATTTAAGTCCTGGGCGGTTTTTATGTCAGCGCACTCCTTGAAAGCGGTCATAAGCTCAGGAAGATTGCTGAATTTTGAAAGTCTGGTTTTCTGCCTGAAGCCTTTGCCTGTAGGAGCATATTCAAGCTTTGTAACCTTTTGCGCAAAGTTTGCCGCCCATGCGTCAAAGTGGGTAAGACCGCTTTCACGGAGATAATCAGCCTGTAAATATTTCTGCATAATGAAAAGCTCAGTGATGCTATTGCTTACAGGAGTACCCGTAGCAAAAACGATACCTTTTCCGCCTGTCAGCTCGTCAAGATATTGACATTTAATGTATAGATCCTGAGTTTTCTGAACTTTTCTGTTAGCCGCAACTCCTGAAATATTGCGCATTTTAGTTGAAACGCTTAAATTCTTGAACATGTCGGCTTCATCAATAAACAGCTTGTCTACACCCATTTCCTCAAAGGTAACCACGTCGTCCTTTATCGGCTTTTCAATAAGCTTTTTAAGCTTAGCTTCATAATCACGTTTTGTGCGCTCCATGTCCTTGACGGTAAAACTCTCGGCATTCTGCTCTTTCATTTCAGCAATGTCATTAATAAGCTCATTGATCTGATCTTTAATGAACTGTTCCTCACGTTCTTTTGAAACGGGAATTTTAATAAGCTGAGAATGACCGATAATAATGGCGTCAAATTCGCCTGTGGCAATTTTGGCGCACAATTTTTGGCGGTTTTCTTTTTTGAAATCGTCTTCATGTGCAATTAAAATATTTGCATTAGGGTACAGTGTAAGAAAATCATTTGCAAACTGTTCGGTCATATGATTTGGAACGGCAAGGAGAGATTTATTGTGCAGTCCCAGACGTTTTCCCTCCATGGCGGCGGCTATCATTTCATAGGTTTTGCCTGCCCCAACCTTGTGTGCAAACAGCGTGTTACCGCCGTATAAGGCATGTGCGACAGCGTCCTTCTGATGTTTCTTAAGGGTTATTTCCGGATTCATTCCTGCAAAAGTCAGGTGAGAACCGTCATATTCACGGGGACGTATAGAATTATACAAAACATTGTATTTTTCGACCAGATATTCCCTTCTTTCAGGGTCTTTGAATATCCATTCACGAAAAGCGTTTTCAATAAGCTCCTGTTTCTGACGTGCAAGGAGAGTTTCATCATGATTTATCACGTATTCTGTTTTATCCTTTTCAGGATTGTAAACAGGATCGTAAACGGTAGTATCGATCAAGTTAAGACTGTCCTCAAAAATGCTGTATCCTGATTTTCTGGACGTACCGTATGCAGTATTAGACTTGATATTATCTTTATCAAGAGACTTATTCATAACATTCCATTTAGCAGTTGCAGGGTTATGCTGAATTCCTATGTAGTTATTGTCTATTCCCAGATCACGGGAAAACTTCGGGGTTTCAAAAAGCTCATACATAAATTCCTGAATGTACTTATCGTCTATCCAGGGAGAACCGAGCTTAGCAGAAATGTCTCCTGCTTCGATACGGTCTGGCATGGCGGCTTCAAGTGCGGAAACGTTTTCAGTAAAATCAGGATTTGATTCAGCTGCACTCTTAGCGGCGGCAAGTTTGTTTCTGATGTTTCCGGAAAGATATGCGTCTGCGGTTTCCCATGCAGACGTTTCAGGATTTAAGTAAATAACGCCTTTAAGGTCTGAAATTATTTCACTTTTTTCTTTTCCGTCCATAAGTTCGGACATGAAATCAAGGTTGACGCCTGCTTTTTCGGAAATGGAAACGGCAAGAGCGTCTGCGGCGGTATCGGCGTGCGTTATCCTTACAGGAGGCTGTAATGTACGTTTTGTAAAAATGTCCGCCTTGCCGATAAGCTTGCCGTCCTTGACCTTTTCCAGTGAAAGAACAAGGGGAAGTGAAACGTCCTCACGGAAAATGTCTCTGTTGGTTTTATCATTTAATAATCCGTTTTTCTTTGTGAAATCATCATAAAGCTGATTCAGTTCTGTACGCTTTGAAATAATAGCTTCGTCCGAGTAACCCTCAAGCTGCATATTAAGCAGTTCACGGACGCATTTTGAAATAGCTGCTATTCCGCTTACACGCTCGTATCTCTTTCCGGTAAACGGCATTTCAGTCATAATAGAATTTTCACGGTAAAATATTTTACCGTCAATTTCAGCGTATGAGAAATTTTTGACCGTCGGATCGGCAGGAAGAATTTCAGGTTTAAATTTGTCCTTTTTCTTTCCGGAGGGTTTTGCAATAACAGACCTTTCAGCGGTATAATTTCCTTTTATTTTCTTTACCGCTTCATTTAAAATAACTTTAAGATCGGAATTTTCAAAAGGAACGACCATAGTACCTTTGCCGTAAAGCTTGTTTCCCTCTACAACTTTTCCCAGAATCATTTCCGGATTTTCAATAAAATAATTGTTAATTGTCAGACCGTCTGGATTTTTTGAGGTATACACCCAATCGGGCGCAATATCTATCATTTTTTCACGTTTCCGGAGAAAAATAATGTCGGAGGTAACTTCCGTTCCCGCATAGGATTTGAAAGCATTATTCGGAAGTCTGACAGCGCCCAGTAGCTCTGCACGCTGAGAAATGTATTTTCTGACAGAGGGATTATTTTTATCAAGAGTACCGGAAGAAGTGATAAAAGCAATTACACCTCCCGGACGTACCTTGTCCAGAGTTTTTGCAATAAAATAGTCATGGACCGCAAAATTGTATTTGTCATATCTGCGGTCTGAAATTTTAAAACCTCCGAAAGGAATGTTGCCTACAGCGACGTCAAAGAAATTGTCTGAGAAGTCACGCTTTTCAAAGCCGGTGATCTGAATGTCAGCATCAGGATAAAGAAGCTTTGCAATGCGCCCTGAAACGCTGTCCTTTTCAACTGCGTAAATACGTGAGTTGTCTGACATTGATCCCGGCATTTTACCAAGGAAATTTCCTGTGCCTGTAGAAGGATCGAGAACAGAACCACCGTGAAACCCCATATTTTCAAGAGCCAAATATATTGATTCAATAATGAACGGGGGAGTATAAAAGGAATCAAGAACTGAAGCACGTGCGGCATTGTATTCTTCGTCAGTAAGGAGACTTTTAAGCTCTGAATATTCCGCAGACCATTGTTCATTTTTAGAATCAAAAGCGGCGGACAATCCGCCCCAGCCAACGTATCTGGAAAGTATTACTTGTTCTTCCGGTGTTGCAGGTCGATTTTCCTTTTCAATCATTTTCAGCGTTCTGATAGCTTCGGAATTCGCCTTGAATTTCGATTTAGCGCCGCCTTCGATGATAAAATCACCAGTAATTTTGAAGTTTTCAATTTTCATGTCAGACTTCATAGATTTTTTAGCTTGTTCAACGGTTTTGTCAGTATGGTCGATATATTCATAAAGATCGCTGTTCAGCAGTTGGTTGTATGAGATATTTTCAGTGACGGAAAAAGCGCCGCTGTCCCTTGTGACCGTACACTCGTCGGTTATCCACGGAAATGCGCCTGTCAGAGAAACAACTTCGCTGATATTACCCGTAATCTTATGACGAAATCTGTCACCTACAGTAATCTTCTGCGGAATATCTGGCTTGTTATTTTCTTCAGGATTTTTTTCATCTGATTCTTCAATATTATTTTTTAAATCGGAATTATTATCAGGTTTTGTAAATGTTATTTCAGATTCAGGTATGACCTTACTGCTTTCAGTTTTTTCAGATAAAATGCCGTATTCTTTAAGGATATTCTTTGCTCTTTCCGTATGTATTTTATCAGATTCACTATTTGAATTGTAGTGTTTCAAAGTGTATTTTGCATGATATATACGGTCATCTATATCGGCTTTGGTAATATATTCGCCTTTGGATACCAGTTCTGAAATTCTTTCAGCGACTTTTTTCCATTTAAGATGGATTTTTTTACCTTCTTCATTGTCATACTTACGGTTGAGAATAATTTCAATTCCCTTTGAATCGTAATTTTCAAAGGCATAAAATTCATTTCCCGAACGACCGCCTGTACCGTACTCGTCTTTAAGCATTTTGGCGAATTCATTTATAGAGTGGTTTTCTTTACAGAATTCTTCAATACGGAATTTACCGTCCTGAAATCCGCTGCCTCTCATTAAAGCTGCATAGATTGCCTTTTCTTCTACGTCAGATTCATAAACTACAGGTTCTCCGAACAGAGAAAGCTGTGACTGGTGATCTTTTGAAGTAATTTGCGGCGCAGCTTTTGACAGAATTTCAAATCCCTTTTCATTCATATCCTGCTGCCATCCGTTATATGCAAGTACATCGGAAGTACCGAGCAGAATACCGCCGAAATCAGGAGCGTCAAGGTCTTTCAGACTGATACTCTTTTCACTGATCTGTTCAACTTCTCTGCGTTTACCGTCATAGAGAATCACATCGCCGACAGATAATTCAGAAACGTCTGGAGATTTCTTTTCTGTGTTTTCAAAGACAGTAGCTTTTATTTCAGATTTATCGTTATCTGACAATTCAATAAGTTTGTCAAAATCAAGATTTTTAAGAACAGTATTCATATGATCAAGAGAATTAAAAAGCTGTTCATCAACGACTCTACCATCCTGTTCTTTTACGATACGGAATGTTTCAAGATCGGCATAGGCTTCAATACCTGCAAGACCGGTTTCTTCATCCGGTTTATATGCCAGTTCAATGTGATCCATATTTGAAAAGTTACCGGGAGAGCCAAATTCTTTTTCACAGTATTCATTGATCAAGCGGATAGCCTTATCCATTGGATTTTCTTTTTTTGGCAGCTCCACAATTTCATTGACCTGAAATGGTATGCCAAGTTCTTGGGCTTTATCTCTTGTAATTTCAAGCTGTGTCAGAGAAATATCAACATTTTCGGAAATGACATTACAAATGTCTATCCTAAAAGCTTCGTCACTTTGAAATTCATCGTATAGAGGTGCAATTTCGTTAATAGTATAATTTTCAATCTGTTCTTTTCCGACAATAAGTTCAGTGAAAAGTTCCGATATACTTTTGTTTATTTCATTATTAAAGTTTTCTAAATCTGAATTTTCATGAGCATTTCTTACTGTTATGTCGTTTATTAACTTATCCGTAGCGTATTCTATAAATTCTGCACGGGAAAGTTGTACTTCATGGGATTGCTTATGTGATTCGCCAATGGCGAATTTATCTTTATTTTCAACTGCGACTTCTATTATATCATAAGTATTACTAATATTTGACTTTTCAGCTTGCATTGTATTTTCGGCTTCTTCTGTCTTTTTAAGAACATCGGCAACAATTTCATATTTCGGATATTTGTTTAGAAACGCTATCAGATCTCCGTCGCCATCGCCAATATCCAGTCTTTCGGTAAATTTATCCCCGTTTGGCATATTGACGGTAAATTTTGTTTTTGCATAACCTAGATGAAAAGCGTCGTCTGCATTCATTGCCGCTTCTGCAGAGCCGTAAGTATTGATTTCTTCTTCACATAATTTTAACCATTCTGAATCAAGCTTGTTCATCAGATTGTCGAATTCAGTTATAGAGTAAGTTTTACCATCTTCTATATTATTGTGTTCGCTCCATTCGACAGTAATAGTGGGAAGATTATTTCGGTCGGAATAATCAATAGCGGAATATCTGTCCGTTAAATATGTATTCCAATCATTTTGGGAAACAGCAAAGATATTTCCGAGTTCACGAACTTCCTGAACGGTTTTAACAATTGCTTTAGGTTTATCGTTCCAATCCATAGAGTAAACTATTTTATCGGGATTTGCCTGTATAAAATCCTCAGCTTCATTTTCGAGTATAGTAATATAGTCAATATTTGATTGAAGCTTCAATTCGCCAATGGCGAATTTTTCTTTTTCAGCTGTAAAGCTGTGTGCAATCTCCTCCAGACGTTCAATATCAGCTTTGCTGACTGTAATAGTTGTTGTTTCAGCGGTAATTTTACCGGAGAATTTTATTCCGCTTTCCCCAAGCTTATCAGCAATTTTGGCAGCAATATCGGTATCATACTTTCTGTAAGTCTTTTGCGGAATGTATCTGTACGGAGTATTGCCGATTATTTGTATATCAGTTCTGTCAGAATTTCTTCCTCTGCTGTTTTCAGAAAACTGTTCTGAAGCTGTACTGTTTTCAGGTAATCTCCCCGATTCTCCGCTTCTTTGTATTCCGGACTGTTCTCCTTGAGTTTTTCCACTATCATATCTTCCATTTCGTGTGCCTGAAGATTGACGGCTGTCAGATGTTTGTTCAGTTGATCGCTGTTTTTCAGCCATATAAATTCCTTGGGATCCTGATTGAGAAGATAATTCCTGCGCATTGTTACGTACTTCCCGTGAGGGATCTCCTGAAGAAGTTCCTCCGGAATCGGTTTCCAGTACCCCAATGCCGTCTTGTAATAATTCTCTCTCATTTCTTCCGGTACTATGTCGAACTCCGCTTCCGTGAATCCCAGAATCTCT
>OKST01001451.1_pt1 | contig 10952 bp, 8 predicted proteins | sample 1606341 | NCBI WGS metagenome assembly OKST01 (sample SAMEA3879563, study PRJEB24766) | human gut metagenome | biome: human-associated habitat; feature: feces | place: USA | collected 1985/1987 | reverse complement strand
AAACCCGCCAGTCCACGGTATTGCGTCCCAAAATCCGCGCCTCGATGCGGTAGACCCTATTGCGGGCGATGTTGAAGTCCGAGGTGTTGTTCTCCCCCAGGTAGATGCGGTAGACGACGTGCAGGCCGTCCGCCTCGCCCTCGATCAGGATATAAGCGGCATATTCCGGGGCATTGGCCTCGTTCTTCTGCTCCTGTCCCGGAATCGAGACGTTCTCGCCCTGCAGGTTCTCCGGGAGGTAGTAAACGGCGGAATAGCCGTCGCCGTCCGCCGGGAAGGCTTCCGTCGCGGCGCACTCCCCGTCTGCGGTGATGCGGCCCTCGCCGAAGAGCGCCGCGAAGCGCGGGACGTTGCACAGACGTACGGAACGCACGGAGAGCGAATTTCTGAAATCGGCAGCCACGGTGTAGCTGAAATCGACCTTCGCCACGGCCCGCACGAGTTCAATAGCGATCTGCGTCGTGCCGCACACGGTAAACGTCCGCATGGCGGACATGGGAAGCGTTCCGGAGTCTGATCCGTCAGGGTTCCATGCGCTGCGCAGCGCCCGCACCTCGGCTTCGGGCAGCGGCCCGGTGTCCGTGCCGAGGACGGCATAGAGGGTGTATCGGCCGTCGGGAAGCTCCAGCGCGACGGTGCGCTGCGAGGCGGCGTACACGTGCCGTGCCGGAGCATCGTTTGCCGGGAACAGATAAAGGTTGATATCCTCGACGCGGCTCTCGTCCGCAACAGCCCGCGTGCCGGGCAGAGCGTCGCAGGAGAACGTAAAGGTCACATGCCGGGGGCCGTGTACGGCCGGAGTGCATACGGGCATCTCGTCCGAGCAGGAGCCGGCGAAAAGCAGCGTTCCCCAAAGGATATGGATGAGGGTTTTCATGGTTTTATCTGAAATAAGCGTAAATAACGGCGGGATCGTCGTCCGGGGAGAAACGGTACTGCTCCTCGTAGCTCAGAACCCCGGTATGGTCGGCATTCCGGCACCAGCCCTCGAACAACCGGTCCGCATCGGGTGTGGCGACGAGCGTACAGCCTTCGTCAGGACAATATATGAGCGAGTACCACGAAGAGAGCGTCATGTCTTCGACCACACGTAGCGCATCGGGCGAGGCGACGGTGCCTTTCCCGTTGCTGCCGTCGAACCATTTGGTGTAGACCCGAAGCAGGTGGGCGTAGCAGTACGGAAAACCGAACGAGGCGACCTCCCCGTAACGGTCGAGGATATGAACCCGGAACATAAAGCGGCACTCCTCGCGCGTGAAGGACGGCGGCCAGTAACGGATATCGTAGTCGTTCTCCGGGCCCCGGATCTCCATCGTCCTTGCAACGGCGCCCCATTGGCCCTCGAACCCGAAATACCGCACATCTCCGGTCTTCAGCTCCACGAAGGCTTCGACCCCGGCCTCTTCGTAGGCCCCGCCGAGCCGCAGCGTCAGACGCATCGGCTGCCGCTCCAGCAGAAAACCGTTCGACAGCGCAGCCTCCGGCGTGCATTGCACCTCTACGGTATAGGCCCGGATACGGGTGTCGACCTCGGCGTCGCCACGAATCGTGATGTCAAGCGTATAGTGCGTATTGGCCCGTATGTCGAAGTTCGAGGTGTTGTTGCCGCCCGGATAGATATAGTAGTCCAGCACCTTGGAGCCCCGCAGAGCGCGGATGCGCAGGAACGTCGCGTCCGCCGGGGCGTTCGCGGGGCCCTTGTCCCGCTGGTCGGCGATCGAGGGAACCTCGCCCTGCAGGTTCGGAAGCATGTAGAACGTCCCCGTCAGGGTCTGCGACGACGAGCCGACGATTTCTCCCGCCGTATATTCCGCAGCTCGCCGGCCGGGGTCGAAGACCTGCGCCCGGGCCGGAAGGTTCACGGGTTGGACGCTGTGCAGGCGGATGTCTCCGGCATCCGGTGCGACAGAGATGTTGTAGGTGACCTTCGCCACGACGCGCTGTACCTCGACGGTCGGAAGCACTATCGTTTCATCGGACGAGGGAATCGACACCTCGCCTTCATAAGCCATCGGCAGCATATCGTAGTCGTCGGCGTGCGTAACGGCGAGATTCTCCCATGCCGGGCTATCGCCCGTGTCGCGGCCCATATTGGCTGCAATGCGCAGCAGGTAGTCGCCCGGCAGACACTCGAAGCGCAGCGTCGGGGAACTCTGGTAACGGTGCAGGACGACATTACGGTCGGCGTCGAGAAGGTAGAGGTTCAGGTCGCGGATCGCCTCTTCGTCCGTCGTGCGGGTTACGGCCGTAATCGGGTCGGGGCATACGGTCAGCCGAACCGAAACGCTGCGGGGATGAGGGCATGCCGACCTGTCCTCGGCGATGCAGCCCATAAGGGTCGCGGCAAGACTTATCGACAGGATATATAGTAATCTTTTCATAGCTTTGAAAGAAAAAGGGCTCCGCCCGAAAGACAGGGCGGAACCCGATACGACATGCGGACTACGCTCCCAGTTCGACGGACTGCGTGACGGGCGTCTCCCAGTCGGCGACGCTTACCGACACGACGCAATCCTGCCCCACGAGGCCCGTGATGTTGGCCGCGATGCGGTAATAGCCGTTGCGCAGAATCTCGCCGGCAGCCTTGCCCGTCAGTTCCACCGAGTAGGTCACCTCCGAGCGGTCGTCCGTGGTCGAGCCGTTGCCGTCCTGATCGTATGTAGCGTTGATTTCCAGCAGTACACGGCTTCCAGCGGTCAATGTACCGTTTTCGAAGATGTAGAACAGGCTGTTCATCTTTCCCGAAGCGGAGGCGGGAGTCTGCGTGTGGCTGAAGCTCATGGCCCCGGGCATCGGCGTGCCGGCTACGACCGAAGACTGAGAGGCTGCCTTGGAGAGTTTTACGGAGTTGATCGTGAGCTCTCCGGCGTACTTGTCGGCGAACGACGGGTCTATGGTCGTCTGGAGGGCCACTTTGGCTACGGTACGTTTGAGCGTGATGCCTACCGACGTCGTGGAATTCACGGCGCCGATGGTTTTCGATGTCGAGCCCGACATCACGAAGCCGCCCGAACGTTTGGCTGCGGTGGACACCTCGGCGAAGGTGCCGTTATAGTCGGCGGCCGACTTCTCCACAAGGGCCGTAAGGGCTGCGCGGGTCTTGGCCGACGAGGCGTCGTAGTTCGCTACGGCGTAGAATGAGCACTCGGTGCCGGCCGCAGATTTGGGAAGCGCGAAGGTCGCCGATTTGGAAGCGAGCTCCGACGAAGTGAAGTCACGGCGGATGATAAGTGCTCCGCTATTGTCGAAGGCGAAGACCGAGAGCGACGAGAGCGAGGATTCCCACGCCTCGGCCTTGGCCGAAGTGTCGAAGAATGCGCGGGTGTCGGCCTCGTCCGCTCCGGTGAGCGTGATGGCGATCCGTGCGCCGTCGGAGGTCTCAGGCAGCGCGGGGTCGAGCGTGTCGTCGGTTTTGTCGCACGAGGCGAACAGGGCGGCGGCTATGGCGGCCGCAGCAAAAAGAATCTTTTTCATCGTGTAATAAGAAATTAAGTGAATGAACTATTTACGCTTGTTGCGTTTTGGATATCGGGGTTGTTCGGAGTATGGGACAGGCGGCTTTTCCTTGCGCGCCGGGCTGCGGTAGCCGGGAACGCCGTTCTCGTCGATCCATGTGCGGATGCCAGTGCGGAGTTCTTCCTTGAGCTGCCGGAATTCCGGACGTTCCGAAAAGTCGTCTTTCAGATCGTAGGCCCGAAAGATCGGAGCGCAGATACGCACCAGTCGCAGGGCGATCTCCTGTCGTTGGTTTTCCGGAATGATCGGGAAGTCCGTGGCGAGGATCAGGTGGACGGTGTCGTATTTCGAAAAGAGCAGACCCCGGAACAGGACTTTGTCGGCGGCACGGACGGCCGAAGCGGCAGGCACTCCCAGTTCAACGCTTTGTGCGTAGCTTTCGAAGGCCAGACGGCTGCGCCGTTCGATCATCACATGGTGGAACTGACGCGGGGGATGGCGTATTTCGAGGAAATGCCGCAGGCGCTCCCGGAACCATTTTTCATCGGGGGTTTCCATCGCAGGAGCGGATTAGCGTTTGCGACCGCGGCCCTGACCCTGATCCGGAGCCTGCTCCTGCGCTTTCTCGGCCTTCTGCTCCTGCTTTTCCTGTTGCTCCTGACGGCGCTGCTGCGAGAAATCGTAGACCACGCCGTTCGAGCGGGGGTCGATACGCAGGATACAGGTCAGGGCCTTGCCGTTCTTGCCCAGAATGGGATGATCCTTCTCCTTCGAGCAGTCCAGACCTTCGGGGCTCAGCAGGGCCGTGCGCTGACGCTCGTCGAGTTGCTTGTCGAGCTGCGGAGAGATATAGGGACGGCTGAACTGGTAGTCGGTCATCTTGTATTCGTTCGAGAGGACATCGAAGCCCACTTTGCCTGAATAGGTGATGTCGCTGCCGCGCATGGAGCAGCCTTCGACGAAGACGCGGCCGCCCAGAGCCAGTTCGTTCTGCTGCGTATCATCCAGACGCACGCCGTTGAAATAACGCAGATCGGGAACTTCGTTTTTCGGAATGGTGACAAGGCGGTTCGTCGCGGGATTCAGCGTGGCGAAGCACCACTCCTTCTCTCCCGTGTGCGGATTGGGAAGTTCGTACAGCCGGTCGGGGGTCTTTCCGGCCAACAGCTGCTCCTTCTCACTCGTGGAGAACATCATCCGGTACTCTTCGCGCTCGAACTCCGGACGCGGAAGGGCACTCGTCAGACCGACCTGCACATCACCGTTCATGTCCTTATAGGGATGCAGGGCGAACTGACCTGCGACGGGAATATTGCCGATCTTGAGGTTCACGTCATGCAGGTCCGTCGTCGGAAGGCCGTGCTTCATCGCCTCCAGTTCTTTGGGAGTAACGATGATACCCATCTCTTTCAGCTCCTGCAACTTCAGATCCGGAGTGTCGAACTTGACCTTTTCGAGTTGGTACGAGGTGACGCGATGATCGTAAAGGGCTTTGAGGCCCTCAGGGTCTTTGGGATTGTCGGCAAGGCGCAGCAGCGATTGTGTGACTTCGCTGGCCTTGTCGGCGGCGACTTTCAGAAAATGAAACGGCTTGGCGTTCTCCTGCGACATGAAGCCCTTGATGAAGGCCGCGACTGCGGAGCTGTTGCGAAGTTCGTAGAACGCCGGTTTGTTGGCCGTGAGCGGTTGCGTCGTCGTAACCTTGTATTGGTTACCGCTTTGTTTGAGGTCGGAGACGGCCTCCACGGCGCCGTTCTGCTCGTTGTAGAGCAGGAGCGTTTCCTTGTACTTCGGATCGGCCTGTTCGGGGGCCTGAATCGGTTTTTGATTCTGATTTTCTTCGGGCATAACACAAAATGTTTTAAGTGAAACAAAAGGTTCATGCCGCGAATATAGAAGCATGTTTTCCGAAACGATGCCCATGTCCGCTCCAGTCCGCTCCAGTCCGCACCGAGGCAAAAATTACGGTTTTTTCTTGGGTAAAAGTTTCGCGAGATCCGGATCGGCTTCGATACGTGCGATCTCCCGGCGGACAAGCTCCGCAACGTCGGCTTTGACACGGTAATAATTCTCTTTGACGATCTCCTCCATGTGATCCTTGCCGTCCTCACCGACAAAAGAGGATATTTCGGGAATGGGGACATAGGCTGCTGTTTCCGCCTTGACCTTATCGTTGTCGATGACGATCTCGGCATGGAAGATCTTCTGCTCGATACGCTCGTCGAAGTTGTCGGCGACCGAGCCGACGAACATGCCCTGCGTGAGGTTGGAGATTTTCGAGGCAGGGATCAGTGTTTCCAACTGCGTATTGGTCGAGGTGGTGACGTTCTCGTTCGATACCGAGTGCGACTCGCGCAGTTGCACGATCTTGCCGAAACGCTCCGACAAGGTGCGGGCCGTGTCGCCCACGACCTGTCCCGAGAAGATATTGCCCACAGTATTAGTGATGACCTTGGCCTCTTTCTCCCCGTAGTCGCGCTCCAACTGCGAAAAGTCCTGAAATCCCAGACAGACGGAGACCTTGTTCGAGCGGGCCGTGGCTATGAGGTTATCCAGCCCCCGGATATAAATCGTCGGTAGTTCGTCGATGATAAGCGACGATTTCAATTTCCCCTTTTTATTGATAAGCCGGATAAGGCGCGAATTATAGAGTCCCAGCGCCGCGCCGTAGATGCTCTGCCGGTCGGGGTTGTTGCCCATGCAGAGGATTTTCGGCTCCTCAGGGTTATTGATGTCGAGTGTAAAGTCATTGCCCGTAAGCACCCAATAGAGCTGCGGAGAGATCATACGCGAAAGAGGTATTTTCACCGACGCCACCTGTCCCTGCAACTGATCCTGCACATTACTTTTCCACGCATCCATAAAGGGTGAGAGGTAGTTTTCCAGTTCGGGATAAGATGAAAGAATCGGGAAAATCTTTTCGAGAGGTTGGCACAGAAACTCGATGGCGTGCGGGAAGGTACAATAATGTCCGTTGTCATAGATTTTCAGGTACCAGATGATCGCCGCCAGCAGAATGACGGCCGAATCGGTGAAGAAGTCACCCTGCTTGTCCACCCACGTCTTATTGAGGTTCAAAAGCGTGACGTAGGCGCTTTCGTAGGCATCCGAGATATCGTCCATGAAGCGGGCGTCGATGGGATTGCAGCGGTTCGAGCGGCGGGGATCGTCGAAGTTGATGATGCAGAATCTCGGTTTGACGGTGTATTTGTCCAGATGCCGGAGCAAGTGGTTATAGGCGATGCGCGTCAAATCGTCGAACTTATAATCATAGATGAGCATCGAGAATCCCTTCTCGATATGCTGTTTGATATAGTTATTTAAGACCGCGTAGCTCTTACCCGAACCGGGAGTTCCGAGGATTAGCGTCGCACGGAACGGGTTGATGACATTGATCCATCCCTCGCGCCATGCTCCTTTATAGCGGTAACGCGTAGGTAAGTTCACCGAGCAATCGTTGTCAATACAACGTTCCTCCTGAAGAAAACTTTCGTTATTGTCATTGAAAGGATCGTCCATAAGCGGCTGTTTCATCAATCGCCGCAGCCACACGCCGGCGGCCAGCAGGCTGAGGTAGCCCGCACCAAGGGTCAGCGTGTAGCTCCAGCCCTGGAAGCCGATCCCAGCGGGCAGCGACAGCAGAAAGCCGTTCAGAAAGAACAGCGGGAAGCCGAGGCAGGCGGCAGCGACGATATGCCGCCTGTCGACCCTGCCGTTGCGGACGCTCTTCGTGCCGTAGCAGCCAAGCGCGAGGAACAGAAAGGCGCAGAGTTTCGTAATGACGGGAGAGGAGAAAAGAAGAGTTGTCCGCTGGATATCGAGCAGGAGACGGTCGGCATAACCGTAGGTCAGGCCGCATGACGAGAGCCATTCGTAGCAATACCAATACACGTGCAGCACCAAAAAAAACACGCCCAGCCCGCGGGCGAACTGCACGATATTTTCAAGGGCTTTCAAATCATCTTCCTGTTGCATGGCAGAGAATATTAAAAGTCCCGAAGATACATCTCCGGCAGAAAAACAGGTACCCATGTCCGCTCCAGTCCGTCACTGTCCGCACCGCATAAAGAACGCTCCGAGAGATGAATCCCCGGAGCGTGATGCTGAATAAAAACAGACTGCCTATCGCTGGCTGTAGGCAATCAGATTGTTGCGCAGGATGTCGAGAAAATGCGTCAGACGCAACTTTCGGTTGATGAGCGTATGGCGGCACTGCTCCGGGTTGTTGATACGGACGTTGAAAGTTCCGGAAAGCACATCGACAAGTGTCGCCAGATCGATCCGTGTGCCGTCGATGCGGCGTATGGCTCCGGAGAGTTGCAGGGCCGTAGCAAGCTCCATGATATCCGTAGGTGTGAATTGCTCGGAGAGGAACAGCGGCGACTTGGGGACTTCGACCGACACCGGGGCGGCGATGGACGGATAACGAACCCGGGTAAAGACTAAACGGATCTCGAAATTCGTCAATAGAAGCGCCGATTTGAGCAACAACACTTGCGGAGATTCCTTTTCGACAATTCGCTCCTGCAACCGCATCAGGCAGGATTGGAGGCGGGCAAGTTCGTGCAGCAGGTCGAGGGACGATTTACAGGATTGAACAGTAAGACCGTGCAGCAGGTCGATGTAATCTTCATAGGCAGCGTCGAGAGTCTTCTGCTCAGGGGACAGTAATCGTCGGTTGAGAGATGTTTCGAGCAGGACGATAAATTGGCTTTTGTCCAAGTTTTCCATAATTCGACTTACACAGAATTGGTTGGTTTGCTTTGCAAAAATAGGAATTTTCAGGATACCCAATTACATGTCCGGATATCCGCCCGGATATAAAAAATCGAAAAAAATCATTCATCTTCCTTATTCAAGGAATAAAGCAGTGCATCGGTAAATTTTGTGCGATCTTTCTTGCGTTCCAGAACACGGCGTTTGACATCAGTCGGATCGCCGAGTTTAACATGCAATGTATTCTCGAAGACCCGAACAACCAAATTGAATGGAGCTGTCGAACCATCTGCCAGCACGAAAGGAGGTGGAGTCATCCGATCGAGTCCGCAAAGGATTTCCGAAACGCTGATCGCAGGATAGTGTTTGGACCAATGGAGCGGTGAAGTAAATGCAGGTTCAGATATGAAAGATCGCGGGTGTTCAATACGATGATATAACAACTCTTTTTCCAAGCAGATAAATTCGAGAGTCATGTCGACAACCCGGTGTATATATGGCGGAAGCGAAACGGACGGTTCATGAATTCGAGAAAGCAGAAATCGAAACTGGATTTGCGTATAATTTAACGTATGTAATGCCGACAGACAATCTGTGTCATCGCAAAGTGCTGTAATGAGGCGGGCAAATTTCAAAAAGTAAGTTTGCAGCCTTTTTTCAGAAACAACTTTTCGATTCAATGATTTTAAGATGGCTCTGAACAAAGATGTATGCAACAATTTGTCCATCTATATTTGTCGTTTATTACAATGAATTAAATTGCATATATTGTATCTGTAGGATAATTTTCTTATCTTTGCCAAACGGCGAATAGCTGTCGAATCCTGTCATCGACACCTGAAAATGCTACAAAGACAAGATGGACGGGATGATAGGGGAAATCGTGCAAAAAACAGCACGGGCTTCTCCTATCTGTTCATCGGGTTGTAGCATTCCTCAGGTGTCAATAGGTTAAGTCCGTGCTTTTATTTTATGCTATTTCATTTATGGTTTAACAGAAAAGTATGATTTTGCCACAATAAATTTATAAATTATGCGTTTTATAAAGGAAATACCGGTTGCGATCCATTAGAAGTGAATTTTTCAATACCAAAAGACTTACAGATGCTCACATTCTGAATCGGTCAACATTTACATCCGGATATTTTCTTATTGCCGTTCGAATATTCTTCGAACGGCTTTTTTATCCGAAAGTTAAAAACACCCGCACACCTCAAAAGATGTGCGGGTCAAAATCGGGGCGCTTACAGATGCTCAACCGATTCTAAACAGGTCAACAAAATACATCTCAGAGGAGTTATTCGGCCGTAGCCTCGTCGTAGGTGATGGTATAACCGCTGCTGACGAACGTCCAGTCCTGCGGGCGGTTACCATTCTCGCAAGTAACGGTTTCCTCCCAAGCTCCATCGGCAATGGAATTGAACAGCGACAGCGGATCGGAATCGGTTCTCGTACGCAGGTTGAAGTGCATGATTCCACCGTAACCGGCCTCGGTCAAATCATAGGCTCTATCCCCATAATAAGATACATTGCTACCGATGGAACCCAGATTGATCGACAACGGTGCATAGCGCTCCTTGGTTACGCCGGAAGTGCTGATATACGTGTTGTAACCGAAGTTGGAATAGACATGGTCGAGCTTGGCTCCGGCTGTCGCGTTGATCTGATTGTAGCCGATATTGTACTGGAAGAGGGTAATCAACTTGCCGGCGGGCAGCTTGGCGCGCAGTTTGGTGATCAGGTTGCCATACGAACCGGAAACGGAGGTCACCGTGCCGCCGTACTCGTTGTCGAATCCGATACCGTCGAGTCCGTACTTATTTACGGCATAGGCGAGAATCGTTGCAAGCTGATCGGCCTGCGTGTCATTGAGACTCGTGAAGTCGATATTCTGCCAGTTAGGCAGGATGGTGAGCACGACTTTGATGCCCTTAGCCTGCAGACCGGCTACATAGGTGGCAGCACCGCCGTTTTCGAGCAGGTTGGTCATCTTGTCGTTCAGATAGAGGGTCGGACGCACCACGCCGTCGGAGAGCATATAGTCGCCGGCATTGAGCGGGTTCACGTCGTTGGTCTCGACATAAATGGTGACCTTCGGAGTTTTGTCCCCGTAAGCACGTGTTTTGACGACAGGTTCCTGGGCCTTGTCCATCGTCGGTTCTTCTGCCTGCTGGCAGGAGATCATCATCGCTGCACTGGCTGCCAGTGTTGCGAATAATTTGAAGTTTTGTTTCATTTTGATTTGAATTTTAATTGTTTTTGCTCCGGTTAAAGAGCTGTGAGAGGATAAAATGGAAGAACATAGGTGTATTTTGTCGACCGTTTTTATCAATTCCAATCTTTCAGCCATTTGCCGTAATTCTGAATACCCTCGGATAATGTCCAGAGTCTGTTCATATCCAACAGATAGGTGTATCCTTTTTTGCTTCCGAGCAAATAGCTGTTTTCTGGATCCATAAAAGTGCAACACGCTGCAAACGTATTGTCCCAAAAAGCTTCGTAACTGTCCTGGAGATTGCTGTGCAAATCGTCGAAGACGATGATGTTGTTAGGCTTATAATTAGGAGTCCAATCTAAAAGGAATCTAGGCTCCCGCATCATGGCCTCTTCTTCCGTTTGGGCAGCAGGATAGATGGGAAAGTTGATGCAGCCGTACCGATCCTTGGGCAGATTGGCAATCGGCTTTTGCGTATAGGTGGATACATACTCCAGTTCGGGATGCCACGGGTCGAGCAGCTGCGGGGCCTCGCTGTTGCTGTTGTAACCCGACCATGCGTAGT